>QWCN01000152.1_pt1 | contig 113500 bp, 91 predicted proteins | sample 1972711 | NCBI WGS metagenome assembly QWCN01 (sample SAMN09866707, study PRJNA288562) | Human gut metagenome isolate term1_stool, whole genome shotgun sequencing... | isolation source: gut | host: Homo sapiens | place: USA: California | reverse complement strand
ATATTACAAAAACGGCACGATCCATGTGAACGCCGCGTCGGGGCGCACCGTCGCGTCGATCATTGCCTCGGAGATGACTCATGCGATCGAGACCACGTCCGACTACGGCGCGCTGCGTGAGCTTGCGCTGCGCGAGCTTTCGCGTGAAAAGGGGATGAGCCTTGACGAGCTTCGGGCGCAGAAGAAGGAGACGTATGCCGCGCACGGTGAGAACCTCGACGCGGACGGTGTGGACTTCGAGCTGTGCGAGGAGTATGTGGGGCGGTATCTCTTCGGCGATGTTGCGCAGATACGCGCGGCGGTGGATTACAAGCCGTCGCTCGGGCGGAAGATCATTGCGTTTCTCGATGAGATCATCCGACGTCTGACGGGGCGCGTCCGTGCGGTCAGCTCCCGCATCCTGAAGGATGTGCAGTACGCGAGAGAGCTGTGGGGCCGTGCGGTGCGCGAAGCGAAGGCGCGCGATGCTTCCGGCAGATCGGAGTACACCGCGAAGCAGAGAGAAAACACCCGTCCCGATATCGATCGGTCGGATGTCGTATTTGCGAATGACGGTGTGAGCTATTCCATCGAGGATTCGGACTACGAGAAGCCTATCACTCCGCGCGACGTGGAGGCAGTGCAGTCTATCGGCCGAAAGAGCATAAACACTTTCACGAGCGAGGAGATTCGGAAAACTCAGAAGTGGGCGCACAAGTTCTACCGCGAGCTCGGCACGAAGTCGCCTTTCTTCCGTGCGTGGTTCGGCGACTGGCGTGCGCATGACACGGGTGAAGTGAAGGTTGCGGAGATACCCGAATATGCTGCAACCAACGAGGCGCGAAAGGCGAACCGCGGAACCGTCCGGAACAATGACACGGGGTGGGATATCCGAATTTCGCGCGACGGCGAGACGAACACTATCTCCCATGCAGGCGGAGACAAGCTTTCGGAATACGGTCTTGCGGGAATACGCGGTCTGACCGAGAACGGAGTTCTGCTCGACAGTGAGGTTCACGAGCACCACACGAATAATGCAAAGAATGATATGATCGCTTTTGACCACAAGCTCTATGCAGTCGGACGAGCAACAAACGGAACTGTCGGGCTGTATAAAATTACGGTTGAAGAGAGATTTCAGGATCCATATCACACGAATGAAAGAAGATTTCACAATCTTAAGTACATAGAAAAAGTAGCCGATGTCCCGGCTGACGCCAATGTGGAACAAAGCCACAAGGACGGCTCAACAATGGGATCACCGACTACTGACTATACTGTAGCAGATATTCTTTCACTTGTCAAGACCTACGACAAAGATTTTACTGCCGCGCACGATGTTTCTCCCGAGCTTCTCAACGAGGACGGCACGCCGAAGGCGGTGTACCACGGGACGGGTGCGAATTTCACGGTGTTTAAGTCGGAAAACGGGACGTATTGGTTTTCGGAAAGCATCGACTATGCGGAAGCCATGGCGTATGAGCGCGCCGGAAAGAACGGCAGAGTCGGGGCGTTCTATCTTGACATGAAGAATCCGTACCGGGCAAAGCTGCCGCCCGGGCAGTTCACCGATCCCGGATATGAAAAGCCGATTATCGACAAAGCCAAAAGCGGCGGATACGACGGCGTGATCATCGAGAACGATACGGATTCGGACATCGAGGCGGAGACATTCTACGTCGTGTTCTTGCAGAATCAGATCAAATCCGCGACGGACAACATCGGGACGTTTGACCGCGGAAACAACGATACACGCTATTCCATCGAGGATTCGGGGTGGGACGCTTACCACAGGCGGAATCAGGAGGAGCTTGAGTCGAACACCTCAGCCGCCGAGCGTGCGCGCCGCGAGGAGCGTGCAGAGGAGCGCGCAGCCGCCGAGGAGGAGGCGCGCCGTGCGGCACGGGAGGAGGAAGCCCTTCGCCGTGCGGAGCAGGAATATGCCGCGGCGGAAGAGGAAGGCAAAAACGAAAGCGACCGTGCCCCCGAGGCTCCGGCTTGGTTTGACAGTATGAAAAAGTCCGGCTCGGTCGCGGAGTGGGTCATGTCCGAAAACAACAGGCGAAGCAGCAAGCTTCGCAGATACATAACGGAGCACGGAACGGACTCGCGCGATGTGAGTGCGGCTGACTTTGCCGAGGCTGCCGTTCGCGAGATATGGGACGGAGCGCCTGCCTCCGAGGGACTCGATCCCGAGCTTGAAGCTTTTCTGAAAGAGGATGTGCGCACGGAGATCGACAGGCAGTCGGCTGACCTTCAAAGAAAGATCGAGGAGAAGCGCGAGCGTCAGAAGAAGCGCATCGAGACGGAGGCGGAGGCCGTGCGCGATGCGAAGAAAATCGACCGCTCCGCCGACCGTCTCATCTTCGAAAACGATCCGCAGGAGAGGCTGGACGCCATGCGCCGCACGAACAGGATGATCGGGGAGATCGTGGAAAAGAGCGGTATTACAGCCGAGGAAAAGGCGTTTGCCGAAAAGATCGCCGACGGCACTCAGTATGCGGCGAACATTCCTTCAACCATGGATGCCGACCGCGTCGTTCATCTTGCGTGGGAATACATGATCATAAAGAGGATGAATGCGGGCGAGCCTCCGACCGCCCTTCAGCGGCTCGGGATACGGATCGCGTCCCCGCTTGTAAACGACTACCGTGACGCGCCGATGCTCCGTGCGTGGGATCGGGATTACTACCACGCGAAGAGCAGCACCTCGGAGATCATAAGCAAGTACGAGCTTGAGCCCAAAGAGATCGCGGACGCGCGTTCGATCGCCGACGGATATCACGGAATCGAGGATTTCAGAGAATATTCGAATTTCAAGCGCTTTGCGATATCCGAGCTTGCCGACGCATATGCTCTCGTCGATTCGCTGTCAAAGGCGGGCATTCCTCAGCAGAGGGCGGCGACGGTCGAGAGATTTGCGAAAGAGCTTGAGCCGATCATCGACGGGATCGAGTATGCGCACCGCCGCTCTCCCCTGAGACTGACGGCGAACACTATGACGAGAAACAACCTTGCGGTATTCGGCGAGGAAAAGGGTGCGAAGATAAACGCGCTTCTCTTCAGGCCGATACAGCTGAACGAGGCGGAGCGCATGAGGTTTGTGAACGGGCAGTTCGACGAATTCACGCGAACCTTCGGCAAGGTGACGGAGGCTGAAAGCGCAATCGCACAGAAGCTTATCGAGGCGGGTACGGATGCCGAGGAGGCGGGCAAATTCCCCACGGTTGACAAGCTCATCGAGAGCAAGACGGACGAAAAGCGCCGGACGGATGAGAAGATCGAAGCTCTTGAAGCGGAGGCTGCCGCAAAGGAGCAGTCGCGGGAAGCGCGGAACAGAAAGCGCAAAAAGCTTTCCGACGCGAAGGAGCGCTCGGCACAGATCGAAGCACAGCTTGCGGCGTTCTCCGAAGCCGTGTCCTCCGGAGTGGACTTTTGGCGTGTACTCTCGATCTCGGACTATCTGCGCGGGAAGTATGCGGAATTCTACGACGCGACGAATGATTTTCTCGTGGTTCACGGGTACCGTCCGATCGGCTTCATAAAAAATTACGCGCCGCACATGCAGGAAAAGCAGATGACGGAGCTGACGGAGATTCTGAAGCGCTTCGGTCTGACCGACGAGGTATTCGAGCTTCCGACCGAGATCGCGGGACGGACGAAGGATTTCAAGCCGGGGAAAAAGTGGAATCCGTTCCATCAGAGGCGTACGGGAAAGAACACGGTATACGATGCCGTTGCGGGATACGACAGGTATGTGCGGTACATGTCGGAGATGTTCTACCACACAGACGACATACAGAAGCTGCGGCAGTTCAACCAGGCGATCCGGACGTACTTTGCTTCGGATGAAATCAAGAACCGCATTGAAGATGTCCGCGAGGCGATGCGCAAGGGTACCATGGAAGAGGATGCGGGCAATGCCGAGATTGAGCGGCTCACGGGAAAGGCAGTCAACCGGAATCTTTCGCCGTATGTCGCGGCGCTCGACAATTACACGAACATCATTGCGGGAAAGCAGACTGCCGGAGACCGCGGAATGGAGTCCGATCTCGGGCGCCGCACGCTCAACATCGGCGAAAAGCTCGAGCAGCGCTTCTCCGCTGCGGCGATAATCGGAAACGTATCCTCCGCCTTTGCGCAGTTTGTGCAGCTTCCGATGGTGGCGGCGGAATGCGGCAACTCGAATCTCCTTCGTGCGATGAGGGACATTCTCACACGGGAGCTGAACAAAAAGACGGACTTTGACAGCCGCAGCGTATTCATCACCGGAAAGCGCGGCACGAGTCGTCTTTCGACCGAGCTGACCGGAAAGAACAAAGCGGCGGACATTGCGGTAAACAAGGTCGGCGCGTTCCTTTTCGAGACCGTGGACGATCTTGCATCCCGTGTGATCGTGCGCACGAAATACCTTCAGCTTGTGAATGAGGGTGTGAACAGCGATTCGGCGCTTGCGCTTGCGGACGAGTATGCGGACAGCGTGGTCGGCTCGAGAATGAAGGGCGCGAAGCCGATCGCGTTCTGCAACAAGAATTTTGTGTGGAAGCTTCTCACGACGTTCCAGCTTGAGGTGGCGAACATATGGGCGCATGTCGATCAGGACATTCCCGCCGACGTCCGGAAAATAAGCCGGACGCAGGGGAAGAACGCGGCAGCAAAGTACACGGCGGCTGTCATTGTGAAGTATCTTCTCGGGGCTTTTCTTCTCAACCGTCTCACGGACGAGCTTTACGGTCAGACTCCGGTGCCGTTTGATTTTGCGGGGTATGCGCTTGACGCGGCTGCCGCGGGTTCGGGCATGAGCACGAACACGTACCTCCGCACGGCGCTCGACAACACGCTCGAAAAGCTTCTGAAGATACGTCCGCTCGGGACCGAGAAGGGCGAGGGCGGATTCAACGCGCACAGTGCGCTCACGGCGCTCGGCGAGGATGTCGTCGGAGATATGCCGGTCGTGCAGAATGCGTTCGGCATGCTCGGGCTGAGCGATGCGCGGCTTCCGGTTCCGCGTTTGTGGAGCGATTCCGCAAGCTCGGCTCTCGAGAAGATAACTTCGGGAGATGCGGACGTGGCGGCGAAGGGGTGGCGTCAGTTCGGCTCGGCGGCGCTTTCGAACGCGGCAACGTGGTTCCCGTTCGGCAATCAGCTGAACAAGAGCATTCGCGGAATCTATGCGATCGCGCGCAAGGGCAGCTACGACTATTCGGGACGGCTTCAGTATCCGGCGGGCGACAGCGTCTTTGAGAAGGGTGCGGCGGTGCTCTTCGGAAAGAGCGCGTTCAACTCGAATGCGGACTTCTGGGCGGGCGGCTCCCGCGCGCTCAGCGAGGAAGCGACCGAGGCGTACAAGCTGATGCTCAAATACGGCATGAGCCAGGTCGAGGCGTACCGTCTTGTGAAGGAGCTTGTATCGCAGAAGGCGGACCGTGCGGAGAAGGAAGAGGTTGACGTATCGGGTCTGGACGGCTTTGACGCTCTCGCGGCACGCTACTTCACGAACGACGAAGCGGAAGGCGCGTCGGGTTCGAACGATTTCGACACGCTTGCGGCGAAGTATTTCGGCGAAGGGGACGAGGACGAGGAGGCGGAAGATCTGTCGCGCCGGGTGATAAACCGTCAGATCGAGATCATCAATTCGGATAAGTATGATCTTACCGACGAGCAGAAGTACCGGGTATTCTCGGAGGTCTGCGCGTCCTCCAAGGCTGCCGACGTTATGGCGGCGCTTGACGAGTCGGGTGCCGAGCGGGGCGAGATATACCGCCTTATCTCCTCGATAGCCGCGACGAAGAACACGGACGAGGAGCCGCGCGCGGTCGCGCATCTCATCAGGGACAGTGCGCTGACGGGTGAGCAGAAGGCGATCGCGTACTATGCGCTTGCCGCATCGAAGAAGGAGCGGCAGGTGCAGAAGGAGCTTGACGATCTCGGGGAGAACAGTGCGGACGTTTGGGAGATGCTCGACAGCTGCACGGAGCTTCGGAAGAACGAGGCCGACGAGGAACGCTTCGAAAAAGCGCGGCGCGTGATTCGGGAATCGGAGATATCGAAGAAGGGCAAGGCGGAGGCGTACTATCTTCTTGCGGCTTCGGCGAAGGATCGGGAATTCATGGACAAGGTGGGCGGCGATTTCGACATGGGCGAGATCGCGGACACGCTGAGCCGGCTCCGGGACTGCGGTAAGCAGGAGGAGAAGGCGCAGGTGCTCGTTGATTCTTCGGGCCTGACGGTATACGAGAAGCGGACGGTGTTCCTCGAGCGCGTATGCACGGAATCGAACCGGGCGAAGAAGGAGGAGGCGCTCGAGAAGATCGAGGATGCGGGCGGCAGTGCGGAGACGTATCTGAAGGCGCTTTCCGCCGTCGGCAAGGCGACGTATACGAAGGGCGAGACGCTCGGGAAATCGTATGCGTACAAGAAGGCGATCGACCGCGTCGCGCGCGGCACACGCCTGCGCTATGCGCTGTACGAGGTCTTCGACGTGAGCGAGAAAGTGTGGTGAGAAAAAGGCAGGCACTGCATATTAAATGCAGTGCCTGCCTTCATTTACCGCAGCAGCGATCGATACGGCAAATACATTATGCCACACAAGAAAACTGATGTGTTCGTTTCTGTGGGTATTGGTGACCCGTGGGAGAATCGAACTCCCGTTTTCGCCGTGAGAGGGCGATGTCTTAGCCGCTTGACCAACGGGCCGTTAATCAGCTTTTGTATTATATCATAAGCCGATTCAAAAATCAACCCCTTTTTTCAAAAAAACGAATGTTTTTTGCATTTTTCCCGACGCGGTGCGGCCCGCGCACAAAATCCGGGCTGTTCGGGGTGTGCGGGCGCGAAAAATCCGCCCGCTTTTTCATGCGAGCCTGTCCGACTCTATGAGGAGCACGCCGTCCCCGGAGACCTCGATATATGCCGCGTCTCCCGTGATCTCGTTGCTTGTCGCGTACGGATTGTCGCGGACAAGCTCGGAGCGTTCGAGCGGATACTTGCACGAGGAAGCGCTCACCGTGCTCCTGCCGAGCGAAAGCAGTCCGAAATATTTGAATCCCGCACGCCGAAGCGTAAACGCTTCGTCCGAGAGCAGGCGTATCCTGTTTATATCATCGACGATCTCCGCCGCGATGCCATGATCTTTCAGCGATTCAAGCAGGAATATGAGAGACAGCGTATGATCGGCGCGTCCCGCGATACGTCCGACAAGGGTTATCGAATCGGCGCCGCGCGATACGGCACAGCGGATCGCAAGCTGCGCGTCCGTCTCGTCCTTCACCGCGGGGGAACGGTGCAGCTCCACGCCGTCGGGAACGGCGGATATCGAATCCATATCGCCGACGAGCACGTCGGGCATAAGCCCGAGCGCGAGTGCGTTATCCCATCCGCGGTCGGCGGCGATCACCAATGCCGTCTCGGGAAGCGGCGCGCAAAGAGACGTTATGCGCTCTCCGCCGAGTACTATTATTGCGTGCATAAAGACCTCCTTTGAAATGCGGCGTTCTGCTCTGCCTTATGCCTGACGGAGCGGTGTGCGGACGTGCGCCGAACCCGTGCGCGGACGGTACGGGATTGCCGCATTTTCGTACACCTGCGGATATAATGTGCAATCGGGCGCGATGTCCGATTTGCTCGCCGCGGCGATCGCTCATAATCCCGCGCGCTCCGCGCAAAGCAAAGTCGGCGGAAAATGTGAAATTTTCGGTCACTGTCGATTCGCCGCAGCTTTCATGCCGTCCAAATTTTCCGCAGCGGCATGCTTTCGCATTGGGTTTGGCGTTCTGCCCGTGCAGAGCAGCGTATGCGGCAGCTCCGTTTTTCCGATCGAGCGCCAGCCGCAAAGCACTTCACGGCATTCCCGATCAGCCGAGCTTTTCCGGATACCGATCTATATAATCCTGAAGGATCAGCGTCGCCGACAGCTCGTCCACGCTTTCCTTGCGCTTCTTCCCGCTCACTCCGGTATCCGAAAGATACCGATGCGCGCTGACCGTCGTCAGCCTCTCGTCGTAGAGCACCGTTTCGATCCCGGTCTCCTCCTCGAGAGCCGCCGCAAAGTCACGGCACTTCTCCGATCTCGGACCCGCCGAGCCGTTCATGTTGAGCGGATTCCCCACGACGATCAGCTCCGCTTTTTCGCGCTTCGCCGCCTCGCTGACGGCGGAAAGCGCCTTTTTGAAGCCGTCCGCGCGTATAAGCCCCGCGCCGACCGCGATGCTTCCGCTCCTGCCCGCCACGGCAAGCCCCGTGCGCGCGTCGCCGAAATCCACTCCGAGAATTATCCTTGACATTTTACCTCCGCGGTCCGTGCCGCCGCAGCCCCGCAGTCAGCGGAGCTGATTCTTTCTCGCCCAATCGGGCGTTTTTTTCATTTCCTCGTATATTTTTATGTAGCTTTCCCTGCGTTCGGGGGATATTTTCCCCTCCTTCTCCGCCGCGATCACCGCGCAGCCCTCCTCACGAAGGTGCGTGCATTTCGTATATTTACACTTGCCGATATACGGCTCGAATTCGCGGTAAAGATACGCAAGATCACCCGACGGGAAGAAGTTATACCGGGCGAAATCGAGCATCGTGAACCCCGGCGTATCCGCGAGAAACAGCCCGTCCGCGACCTCGAAAAGCTCCGCCGTGCGAGTCGTATGCCGACCGCGCTCGCTTTTCCTGCTCACCGCGCCCGTGGCGAGCGAAAGCTCCGGAAAAAGCTTCGTCATAAGCGTTGACTTTCCGACTCCGGACGCGCCCGAAAACGTAACCGTGGACGGCGACGACGGCGATGATGCCGAAAGAACGTAATCCCTCAGCTCGTCCGTGCCCTCTCCGCCGAGCGCCGATATCAAAAACGAGCGGTACCCCGCATTTTCGTACACCTGCGCGATATGGCGCGCGTAATCGGGTGCAAGGTCCGATTTGTTCACCACGACGATCGGCTCGATCCCTGCGCTCTCTGCGTAAAGGATCAGCTTGTCGGCGGTCATGAGATCGGGCTTCGGGCGTGCGGCGGGAATGACCGCCGCAAGGTGAGTCACGTTTGCCACGGTCGGGCGGCGGAGTGCGTTTTTCCTTTCGAGTATCCGCGCGATCGCCCATGCTCCGCCGGAGCATTCAAGCTCGACGCGATCCCCCGGATACGGCGTTTCCTCTCCCGAGCGGAGCTTTCCCCTCGCGCTGCAGTTTATTCTCGGCGGGACATCCTCCCCGACGAGATCGGGGCGGACCGTATACAGCCCGCCCACTCCCTTCAGTATCGTCGCGTACAGTTTATCCGCTGTCACCGCCATCAGTTCTTGTTATCCGCGTAAACCGCGTCCTCCGTATCGTCGGTATCCTTATTCGAGCTTTCGTCGTCGGTAGCCGGGCTTTCCGTGTCCGTCACATTGGTGCCCGTATCGGTAATATCCGCAGTATCCGTCGGAGCCTCCGTTACCTCTTCCGTAGTCTCCGGTGCAGTGGTCTCGGGCGCGCCGAGCGACACCACGAAGTCGATTATCGAGTTTTTGTTTGCCTGGCTTCCGCTCGGTATGCTCTGATCTGCGACAAGTCCCTTGCCGTAATCCTCCGACTCCTCATATGACACATCGCCGATGAGAAGTCCCGCCTCGGTTGCCTCCGCAAGCACTTGCTTCTCGGTCTTGCCCTTGAAGTTCGGCACGGTGATCCGCTCGCCGCTCGCGCCCGTGCTGACGTACAGCACGACGCGGTCTCCCGCTTCAAGCACGGTTCCCGCCTCGGGCGCGGAGGATATAACGTGTCCGACATCGTAAACATCGCTTGTGATCGACTCCGTGCTGACGCGAAGTCCCATCTTTTTGAGCAGAAGCGTCGCCTCGCGGTAGTCGAGCGACTTCACATCCGCCATCTTCATGGTTTTCGGTCCGAGGCTTACCGTAAGCGTGATCTCGCACTTCTTCTTTCCGGGCTCGATCTTGCGGTTGTCGCCCGCTGCCGGGTCCTGCGTCATTATATAGCCCGCGGGAGTGTCGGAGTCGTACACCTGATTGAGGTTCAGGTGATATATATCCGAGTCGTCGAAGTATTTCTGAAGCTCGTCGGTGAAGGTCTTGCCCGCGAACTCATCGACGGTGATCGTCTTTGTATCGTCACCCGAGAGAAACAGCTTGTTCACGAGAACGAGAGCCGACACCACAGCAACAATAAAAACGGCGGCGGTTATCGCAAGAATTATCGGAAGCATTCCGCGGCTCGTCTTAACGCGCCCCTTCTTCTTTGTCGGCTTCGGCGGTTTGAACGTCGTTTCGGGATTGTCGCCGAGGCGCACCACCTGACGGAGCATCTGCTGAGCGCTCTGATATCTCATGTCGGGATCCTTATCCATGGCGCGCGCAATGATCTGCGAAAGTCCGAGCGGAAGAGACGGCATCTCCTCCTTTACCGGCTTTGCGGTGTCGTTTATCTGCTTGAGTGCGACGGAAACCGGGCTGTCCGCAGTAAACGGCAGCTTGCCGGTCGCCATTTCGTACATCATAACGCCGAGCGAATATATGTCGCTGCGCGCGTCAATGGGCTTGCCGGACGCCTGCTCGGGGCTTATATAGTAAACCGTTCCGATCGCGCTGTCCTTGACGGTGACGGTCTCCGCGTTCGGCAGCTTCGCAATGCCGAAGTCCATGACCTTGATTATTCCGTTTTTCAGAAGCATGATGTTCTGCGGCTTGATATCGCGGTGAACTATCCCCTTCTGATGCGCGTGCTCGAGCGCGCGGAGCACCTGCTCGGTATACATGATTATCTCGCGGAATTCGAGCTTTCCCTTCTTCGTCATGTAGTTTTTCAAGGTTATTCCCTCGATATATTCCATGACTATATACTTGGCATCCGAATGTACGGAAACATCGTAGATCGTCACGATGTTCGGATGCGAAAGCATGGAGACCGCCTTCGATTCGTTGATGAAGCGCTTCACCGAAACCTCGTCGCGCGCAATATCGTCCTTCAGTATCTTGACGGCGACGGTGCGGCGCATCAGAAGATCCTCCGCGCGGAAAACAACCGCCATGCCGCCCATGCCGATTATTTTTTCGATTCTGTATCTGTTATCGAGCACCTGCCCGACATATCTCTCGTAACCTTCCATTTATTCATTCGGCTGCTCTTTCGCGTAGCCGTTCCTTTCCGAAAAATCCGCCGTCAAAGCGATATAAGGAGCGCGGTTATGTTGTCGGGTCCGCCGTTTTCGTTCGCGGTATCCACAAGAGTGCGGCAAGCCGACGCAAGTCCGTTTTCATCGGTAAGATCGCCGATCATGCTGTCCGCGATCTCATCGGTCGAAAGCATGTTCGAAAGCCCGTCCGTACAGAGAAGCATACACGCCCTCTCCATCCCGTCGGTACAAATGGTAAAGAAATCGCACTCAATCTCGGGGGATGTGCCGACCGCCCTTGTGATAATGTTCCTGTTCGTGCTGAGGCGCGCCTCGTCCTCGCTCATCTTGCCGATATCGACAAGGAACTGTACATATGAGTGATCGTGTGTCACCTGAGTGATGTTCCCGTCGCCGGAGATAAGGTAGAGCCTGCTGTCCCCGACGTTCACCGCGTATATGTCGCCGCCGTACACAAGCGCGGCGACAAGCGTCGTTCCCATGCCGGTGAGCATTTCGTTTTCCTTTGCTCTTTCGTAAACCGCTTCGTTCGCCGCATCGACCGCGCGCCGCAGAAGCCGTTCCGCCTTCTGCGCCTTGAGGGGAGCACCTTCGCCGAGCTTTTCAAGCTCCGCCTCGGCGAAAGCCGCAAAAGTGCCCGCCGCCGTCGAGCTTGCCTCAAGCCCCCCGGCCGCGCCGCCCATTCCGTCGCAGACAACCGCAAGGAGACGGTCGTTCGCCGTCTGCTTTATTATGAAGCTGTCCTGATTGACCGTGCGCCGCTGTCCGACGTCGGTCACACCGAAACCACGCATGAAGTCACCTCCGTGCATAAGTAAATCATAAAGCGGGAAAACCCGCGCTTAAACTTAAAGAATCAACGCTCCACCCGCCGCGGAGAAACAGGAACACGGACGCATTCCGGCTCACGTCGGAGAAAGCGCCTCGCGCAATGTAGTGCCCGCGTCCGGAAACGGCGCACCGCTCCGCTTTCGGGAACACGGTAAGTAAACGTACAAATTGAGCCAGATGTTATACCATGTTCTCTAAACTCGGGGACACGGTAAGTAAACGTACAGTTACGAATTAATGTTATACCGTGTCCTGCCGTCAATATCGAGGCCGTGCGAAGCACGGGGCAGCGCAAGCTGCGATGTTTGCAAGTATTGCAAACATCACTGAAAGTGTTGTCTCCTGCTCACGTCGGAGTTTAGCGCACCGCGCTAAACTCGCGGACACGGTAAGTGAACATACGATTACAAACTAACGTTATACCGTGTCCTATTATACCATGAAGCAAAAATGCTTGCTTGCAAGGGCATTTTTGCGAAGCCTTCAATATCGAGTCCGTGCGAAGCGCGGAAGGGGCGAAAGCCCCGTGCTGTTTATCGCCCCGATAAACAGCCTCGAAGATATTATACCATCTTATATCACCCGTGTAAACAGAAAATATTTAAATTCTTTTTCAACGCAGGCAATACAGTACGCTTTTTGCGCGAAAACCGCCTCTTCCACACGCAAAAACGAAAAGGAGCCGTCCGGACGGCTCCCCTCCTTTTTTCGTTCGTTCCGAAATACGCTTCCCGCCTGCGGCGGCGCGGCTTTACCTGAGCATGTACTGTCTTATATAGTCGATCGTGAAAAGAACACCGCGTTCGCCGAGCTCGCCCTGCCATACCGCGGAGTGAGGCTCGATCGAAAGAGTCCCGTCGTATCCGCGCGCGTACAGGATCGAGAATATCCGTCTCCAATCGAGCGCGTCGATCCCCGCCGGCGGATCGTCGATATATCTGCCGTCTGCGATGTTGCTTCCCTTGACGTGCATATGCGCGAGGCGGTCCGCCCATCTGTAAAGCTCCGAAAGATAATCCGCGCCGCGTGCGTATGCATGCGAGCAGTCGTACTTTATCATGACGTCGGGAAGTTCGGGAAGCACGATCTCCCACGTTTTTGTCTCGCAGAGGAAATTGCTCCACGAGCAGTTGTAGAGTGCGACCGTCACCCCGCGCTCTCGGGCGTAATCCGACATCTCGCGCAGATATTCCACCGCAAGAACATAATTTTTGAAAAGACTTACCGACTCGTCGCGGTTCACACCCATGTTGAAAACGGGGCATCCGATATACGCGGTCTTGTCGATCTGCTCCTTCAGCATATCCTTGACCGCAGCGTCGATCTTACCATCCTTTATCGGCTCCGAATTCCAGCGTCCGACCGAAAGTATCGGCAGCTCGTATTTGTCGATGAGCTTTTTCGTCTCCTCGATATTTGCGATAAACGCTTCCGTCTCGTTATCGTAATTCGTGCAGACCTCGATAAAGTCAAGTCCGTGATCCTTCGTATAGCGGAAAAAGTCCTCGCTGTACCCTCTTATCATTCCGAGTTTCATTCCCGAATCCTCCGTAACTCATGTTTTTGCCCCGTTTCCGGGCATATTACGGTTTTATGGTAACAGGCGGAGGCGAAAAAGTCAATGCGGTTTATAAAAATTATGTAAATTTATCTCCATATGGCACCGCAGCGGCAATATTCGGTCAATTTTCTATTGATTTTTTTCCGCGCATGTATTAAAATGTAGGATGGTGTAAAAGTTGCTTTCAATAATACTTACCAAAAAAGGATGGGAATAGAAATGGAAAAGAATTTCAGAAAAATCGCGGTCCTTACCTCCGGCGGAGACGCACCCGGAATGAACGCCGCCGTCCGTGCGGTCGTCAACTGCGCTCAGTCGCGCGGTGTTGAGGTCTACGGTCTTATGCGCGGCTACTCGGGACTTCTCGAGGACGACATGAAGATACTCTCCGCGCGCGACGTTGCAAACATCGCCGGACTCGGCGGCACCGTTCTTTATTCCGACCGCTGCCTGCGCTTCAAGACCCCCGAGGGCATGGCTGACGCTCTCAAAAACTGCGAAAAGAACCAGATCGACGGTATCGTTGCGATCGGCGGCGACGGCACGTTCCGCGGCGCAACGGATCTTTCCAATCACGGAATCCCCACGATCGGAATCCCCGGCACGATCGACAACGACATAACCTCCACCGATTACTCGATCGGCTTCGACACCGCAATGAACACGGTTCTCGAGATGGCTGACCGCCTGCGCGACACCTGCGAATCACACGCACGCTGCAACGTGATCGAGGTAATGGGACGCGGCGCCGGAGACATTGCGCTTCTCACCGGAATCGCATCGGGCGCGGTCGCAACCGTCATCCCTGAGAAGGAATTCGACGAGGCTGCCGCAATCGAGAAGATCAAGACCATGAAGGCAAACGGTCAGCGCAGCTTCATCGTGATCGTCGCCGAGGGTGTCGAGAACTTCTCCGAGGGCTTTGCAAAGCGCATCCAGGAGCAAACCGGCGTCGAAACGAAGTTCGCGCGTCTCGCTCACGTTGTGCGCGGCGGCAATCCCACGCTCCGCGACCGCGTTGCGGCGGCTCAGATGGGTGAGGCAGCCGTAAATGAGCTCTTCAAGGGCAACTCCAACCTCGTCGTATGCGAGCAGAAGGGCGAGATCGTCACCGTCAACATTCAGTACGCGCTTGCTCTCGACAAGATGTACAAGAACAAGCTGAAGGACGGGGATCTCGACGCATTCTCCGAGGAGCAGATCGCCGAGATGAAGGCTTTCTGCGAGGAGAAGAGAAAGTACTTCGACATGATGTACAAGATCGCGGACGATGTAACGAAATAAGCGGGGGCGCTCATGGTAAAGATAACAGATCACGGCGTTTTCCTCAAAAACGGAAGGGAGTTTGTCGTGTCGGATGCCGACCCTTCACTCGCCCGCCGTCAGACGATGGCATATTCGATCCTCTCCGCACACAACACGGCGGGCGACGAAAAGAACCTCCGTCTGAAGTTCGACGCGCTCGCTTCCCACGATATAACCTATGTGGGAATCCTTCTCACGGCGCGCGCGGGCGGGCTTGAATCCCTCCCCGTGCCCTACGTTCTCACGAACTGCCACAACAGCCTCTGCGCCGTCGGCGGAACGATCAACGAGGACGACCACATGTTCGGACTTTCCGCGGCTCACCGCTACGGAGCGATCTACGTTCCCGCGCATCAGGCGGTAATCCACTCCTTCATGCGCGAAATGATGAGCGGCTGCGGAAAGATGATTCTCGGCTCGGACAGCCACACGCGCTACGGCGCGCTCGGAACGATGGCGATCGGTGAAGGCGGTCCCGAGCTTGTCAAGCAGATCCTCTCGCTCACCTACGACGTGAAAGCGCCCGAGGTGATCGCCGTCCGCCTCACCGGAAAGGTGAAGCCGGGCGTCGGACCGCAGGACGTAGCGCTTGCGCTGATCGGCGCGGTATTCAAATCGGGCTTCGTGAAGAACAAGGTGCTCGAGTTCGTCGGCGACGGAATCGCTTCACTGCCGATCGAATTCAGAAACGGCATCGATGTCATGACCACGGAAACGACATGCCTTTCATCGATCTGGATCACGGATGAGGAGACCGAGCGCTACTTCGTGCGTCACGGACGTCCCGAGGCATACGGGAAGCTTGAGCCGGGAGAGCTTGCGTACTACGACGGCGCGGTCGATATCGATCTTTCGACCGTCGAGCCGATGATCGCGCTCCCGTTCCATCCGTCTAACGCCTTCACGGTGCGCGAGCTCAACGAGAACGCCGCCGACATTCTCCGCGAGACGGAGAAGGCGGGAGAGGCAAAGCTCGGACTCCGTCCGGGTGCGCTCCGCCTGACCGACAAGGTTGACCGAGAGACCGGACGTCTGCGCGTTTCGCAGGGCGTCATCGCGGGATGCGCGGGCGGAACATACGACAATCTCTCCGCTGCCGCCGACATCCTCCGCGGACACTCGATCGGATGCGGCGAGTTCGCGCTTTCCGCATATCCGGCAAGCCAGCCCGTATTCGCACGCATGCTTGAAACGGGGATCGCACGCGATCTCATGCTCACGGGCGCGACGCTTCGCTCCGCATTCTGCGGACCGTGCTTCGGCGCGGGTGACGTTCCAGCAAACGGCGGACTCTCGATCCGCCACACAACGCGAAACTTCCCGAACCGCGAGGGCAGCAAGCCCGGCGAGGGACAGATCGCGTCGGTCGCGCTCATGGACGCGCGTTCGATAGCGGCGACTGCGCGTGCCGGCGGACTTCTCACTGCGGCTGACGAGCTTGAGGTGGACTACTCCCCCGTCGACTACCTCTTCGATCCCACGATCTATGAGAACCGCTGCTACTTCGGCTTCGGAAAAGCCGATCCCGAGGCGAAGCTCACCTTCGGTCCGAACATCAAGGAATGGCCCGACATGCGTCCGCTTGCCGACAATCTCGTTGTCGGTGTCGCGTCGGTCATCGACGACGACGTAACGACCACCGACGAGCTCATCCCCTCCGGCGAATCCTCGTCGTACCGTTCGAATCCCTACCGTCTCTCCCGTCTCGCCCTCTCGAGGCGCGATCCGGGCTACGCTCACCGCACCGACGTTTTCCGCGCCGGAGCAATGGAGATCACCGGGGATGCCCCCACGGAGATCGACACCTATTCCGAGCTTGAGGGCAAAGAGGCAGCCGACGTAAAATCGAAGATTCTCGCCGCGCTTGCCGACATAAAGCTTGACGGCAGCATCGGATACGGCACTCTCGTCGCGGCGCGCCGTCCCGGCGACGGAAGCGCACGCGAGCAGGCGGCTTCCTGCCAGAGAGTACTCGGCGGAATCGCAAACATCGCACGTGAATACGCGACGAAGCGCTACCGCTCGAACCTCATAAATTGGGGCATGCTCCCGCTTCTCTCCGACGGTCTCACGCTCGGGGGCGACAAGGGCAGCGAAGGCGTAACTCTTGAGGTCGGCGATCTCGTGATCCTCCCCGGAGTGCGCAGGGCGCTTGCCGGCGGCGCGTCCGAGCTTAACGGATTTGTCCGCCGCGCGGACGGAAGCACGACATCCCATGTGTTCCGCCTCGGCTCGCTCACCGACGAGGAGAGAACAATAATCCTCTCGGGCAGTCTCGTAAAGGCAGCCGCCGAGCTCAGCGCGAAGTGATCCCTGTCCGTTATTTAGGCGGAATGTGAAAGCTTCGGCGTATTCACAAAAAAGTCTTGATATATTTGCGCAGATGTGATATATTAAGGAAAGAAAAAATTCACCGAAAAGGATTGGTATATAACATGACGTACAACAAGAAAAGCGTCGAAGATATCGACGTATCCGGAAAGAAAGTCCTCGTGCGCTGCGACTTCAACGTACCGATGAAGGACGGCAAGATCACCGACGAGACAAGAATCAACGGCGCTCTCCCGACCATCAAGTACCTTCTTTCGAAGAATGCGGCAGTCATCCTCTGCTCCCACATGGGCAGACCGAAGGGCGAATTCAATCCCGCTTTCTCCCTCGCTCCCGTTGCAAAGCGTCTCTCCGAGCTTCTCGGACAGGAGGTTGTCCTTGCCGCCGACGTTATCGGTGAGGATGCAAAGGCAAAGGCAGCCGCGCTCAAGCCCGGCGAGGTCATGATGATCGAAAACGTCCGCTTCCACAAGGAAGAGGAAAAGAACGATCCCGCATTCGCAAAAGAGCTTGCTTCCATGGCTGAGATCTATGTCAACGACGCATTCGGAACCGCGCACCGCGCTCATGCTTCCACCGCGGGCGTTGCGGATTATCTCCCCGCAGTATGCGGCTACCTCATCCAGAAGGAAATCAGCGTGATGGGCAAGGCACTGTCCGATCCCGCACGTCCGTTCACCGCTATCCTCGGCGGAGCAAAGGTTTCCGACAAGATCGGCGTTATCAACAACCTCATCGACAAGGTTGACACTCTCATCATAGGCGGCGGAATGGCGTACACCTTCATGCGCGCTCTCGGCAACACCACCGGTACCTCTATCTGCGAGGAGGACAAGCTCGAGCTTGCTTCCGACCTCATGAAGAAGGCGCGCGCAAAGGGCGTAAGCTTCCTTATCCCCGTTGACAACATCGTTGCACGCGAGTACAAGGAGGATGCCGACTTCATGCGCATCTACTCCGACGCGATCCCGGACGGCTGGATGGGTCTCGACATCGGACCGACGACTCAGGAGCTCTTCACCAAAACGATCGCAGGCTCCGGCACCGTTATCTGGAACGGACCGATGGGCGTTTCCGAGTGGGAGAACTTCGCAGCCGGTACGCGCGCAGTCGCAAAGGCTGTCGCAGAGTGCGGCGGAATCTCGATCATCGGCGGCGGCGACAGCGCGGCAGCCGTAGAGAAGCTCGGCTATGCGGATAAGATGACCCACATCTCCACCGGCGGCGGCGCATCTCTCGAATTCCTCGAGGGTCTCGAGCTCCCCGGCATCGCATGCCTCCAGGATAAATAAAAAAACGGCGTCACGCGGCGCCGAAGGCTCCGGCGGAGCCGGGAAAGCGGCAGCTCTTTTCCCGCTCCGCCGCAGTATTTGCCCGTCGGCTTGTCCGACGCAATCGGCTTGCCCGACGTCAAAAAGTTTACGGAAAGTTGGATTTTGAAAATGAACAAAGCAAAAAGAACCGCGGTCATCGCGGGAAATTGGAAAATGAACATGACCCCTTCCGAGGCGAAGAAGACCGTAGCAGACACTGCGGCGCTCGTCGCGGGCAAAGACGGCGCAAAGATCATCCTCTGCGTTCCGTTCGTTGACATCGCCTCCGCTCAGTGCGGCGCAGAAGGCTCCGCGATCTCGATCGGCGCGCAGAACGTTCACTTTGCCGAAAAGGGCGCATTCACCGGCGAGATCAGCGCATCAATGCTCAAGGAATGCGGCGTTGAGTATGTTATAATCGGTCACAGCGAGCGCCGTCAGTATTTCGCCGAGACGGACGAGACCGTAAACAAGCGCACGAAGGCTGCTCTTGCGGCAGGGCTCAAGGTAATTCTCTGCGTAGGCGAGGTTCTCGAGCAGCGTCAGTCCGGCATCACCGAGGAGATCCTCTCCATGCAGACCAAGCTTGATCTTGCGGGACTCACCGCGGACGATCTGAAGAACGTGATCATCGCTTACGAGCCCGTATGGGCGATCGGCACGGGTCTTACCGCAACTCCCGAGCAGGCAGACGAGGCGTGCGGAATCATCCGCTCCGTTGTCGCCGGACTTTACGGCGATGCGGCGGCTGAAGGACTTACGATCCAGTACGGCGGTTCGATGAACGAGAAGAACGCGGCAGAGCTTCTTGCAAAGGAGAACGTGGACGGCGGTCTGATCGGCGGCGCATCTCTCGTTCCGGAGAAGTTCGCGGCGATCGTTGACGCGGCTCAGGCATAACATCGGATTTTGTCCGGAAACGTGCCGTCAAAGGCAACAGCAAAGCAGGAGATTCGCTTTCGGCGAATCTCCTGCTTTTTCTTATGCTGTTTCTTATCCGACGAAAAGCTGCACCCAATACATGGCGCCTCTCGAAGAACAGACGCCTATGCCTATCTTCGTAAAATCGCCGTTCAGTATGTTCTTGCGGTGTCCGTCGGAATTCATCCATCCGTTCATGACCGCCTCGGGGGTCGGGTATCCCATAGCGATATTTTCGCCGATGTAGCTCCATTTGACCGTCACCGCGGTGTCCCAACTTTCACCGTTCGGACGCATGTGGGAAAACTGCTCGACTATCTCCTTCGCACGGATATTCGCATTCGAGGTAAGCTCGGTGTCGAGCGTCAGAGGTGAAAGTCCGTTCTTCGCGCGTTCGGCGTTCACCAAAGCAAGCACCTCGCCGATCTGCGACGGCGCGGGATCGGGTTCCGGTTCCGGTTCCGGTGTGGATGAAAGAATATATCTTATCAGCAGAATCAGATCGCGCATGTCGATTCTGCCGTTTCCGTCGAAATCGCCGTACTCCTCGGAAATTCCGACATCCCATCCCGTGAGGAAGCGGATCATGAGAACAACATCCTTCACATCGACCGCTTCGTCGCCGTTCACGTCCCCGGTAGTGATTCCCGCATCAACGGCAAAAGCGGCGGTCGGCAGGCACGCCGCAAGCATAAGCACACAAACGAGCATCGCAATTATCTTCTTCAAGAAAATCACATCCTTTCGTATTTTCCGTTTACATTATATTCTCCCTTTCGAAAAAAGTCAATGCAAAAATTCAAGGAAAGCGTCATTTTTCGCGAGGCGGCGCATTACGGAAGAAAGATCGGCATTTGCGGTGTCGGCGGGCAGAGGGACGCCTGTCCCGCGCCGAGGAGCACAAAAGAAAACCCCGAAAGCCGCAAGGCTTCGGGGTTTTGACTTCTTTGCAATTTCCGTAAGATAAGTCCTTATCTCTTGGAGAACTGGCTTGCGCGGCGTGCAGCCTTCAAGCCGTACTTCTTTCTTTCCTTCATACGAGGGTCGCGCGTGAGGAATCCTGCACGCTTGAGCTCGGGACGGAAAGTCTCGTCTGCGAGAAGAAGAGCACGGGCAACGCCGTGACGGATAGCGCCTGCCTGACCGGAGAAACCGCCGCCGTTTACGTTCGCAACGATGTCGAACTTGCCGCGGGTGCCGGTAACGTCGAAGGGCTGATTGATGATGAGCTTCAGAGTCTCAAGACCGAAGTATTCGTCAATATCCTTGCCGTTGATTATGATAGAGCCTGTTCCGGGGAAGAGGCGGACGCGCGCAACGGAGCTTTTACGTCTGCCGGTGCCGTAGAAATAAGGCTTCGCACTTGTGTAGCTTACTGCCATTTATTCGGGGCTCCTTTCTTAAAACTCATACGCTTCGGGCTTCTGAGCAGCGTTGTCGTGCTCTGCACCGGCGTATACCTTGAGACGGGTGATCGACTTGTCCCCGATGGAGTTGTGGGGAAGCATACCCTTAACGGCAAGCTCCATAGCCAGAGTCGGCTTGGTTGCCATGAGGGTCTTGTAGTTTACCTCTTTGAGTCCGCCGATGTATCCGGAATGGCGGCGGTAGAACTTCTGCTCGAGCTTGCGTCCGGTGAGCACTGCCTCGGCGGCATTTATAATGATAACGAATTCACCGCAGTCCACATGGGGCGTGAATTCGGGACGATGCTTTCCGCGAAGGATGTTGGCAGCGGCAGCGGCGGTACGGCCGAGCGGCTTGCCCTTTGCATCGAGGACATACCATTTACGCTCAACGGATTCTTTTTTTGCCATGAATGTTGACATAGTAAAGATCCTTTCGATATTCGTAATTTTCTTTGCGCGTTACAGTATACCACACCTTCCGCACCGTGTCAAGTCTTTTCGGAAAGAAAATCCCGCCTCGCCGATTTACGCATATCCGATCTTCGATTTTCTCGTTTTTTCTTGCGTTTGCTCGTTTTTTGCATACAAATTTTTTCGTAAAAAAGACCGATTTCACCTGCGCGGCGCGCCTGTTTTTCGTCGTGCGCACGGTGCGCGGAGGCTTTATTTGCCTTGACAACGGCATTATGTTAATGTACAATATTATATAATATTATCAGATTGTGCGCACGCGCGATCGGAGCAGAACGGAGAACGGAATGGAAATGAAAGTGCCCGAGTATTTCGCCTCAATGGTGTTCGACGATGCCGTAATGCAGGAGCGTCTGCCGAAGGAGACCTACCGCGCCCTGAAAAAGACCGCGAAGGACGGACGAAGCCTCGATATTTCGATCGCAAATGTCGTCGCAAATGCGATGAAGGATTGGGCAATCGAAAAAGGAGCCACGCACTACACGCATTGGTTTCAGCCGATGACGGGCGTTACGGCGGAAAAGCACGACAGCTTTATCTCTCCGACCGACGCGGGCGGAGTTATCATGGAATTCTCGGGCAAGGAGCTTGTCCGCGGCGAGCCGGACGCATCGTCCTTCCCGTCGGGCGGTCTGCGCGCGACCTTCGAGGCGCGCGGCTACACCGCGTGGGACGCGACGTCGTATGCGTTCATCAAGGACGGCGCGCTCTGCATCCCGACCGCATTCTGCTCATACGGCGGCGAAGCACTCGACAAAAAAACACCGCTTCTGCGCTCGATGGAGGCGCTGAACCGTCAGGCGATGCGTATCCTCCGCCTTTTCGGTAACGAAACCGTCACGAACGTCAAGACCACGGTCGGACCCGAGCAGGAATATTTCCTCATCCCGGAGGATATGTTCAACAAGCGCCGCGATCTCGTTTACACCGGACGCACTCTCTTCGGCGCGCGCAGCCCGAAGGGACAGGAGCTTGACGATCACTATTTCGGTGCGATCAAGCCGAAGGTCTCCGCCTTCATGCGTGAGCTCGACGAAGAGCTTTGGAAGCTCGGAGTTTTCGCAAAGACCGAGCACAACGAGGTTGCACCCTCTCAGCATGAGCTTGCCCCCGTATTCACGACAACGAACATAGCCTGCGATCACAACCAGCTCGCGATGGAAATGATGCAGAAGATCGCGCGTAAGCACGGAATGGTCTGCCTGCTCCACGAAAAGCCGTTCGCGGGAGTCAACGGCTCCGGAAAGCACAACAACTGGTCGATCTCGACGAACACGGGCACCAACCTTCTCGAGCCCGGCGAAACTCCGCACGAAAATGCGCAGTTCCTTCTCTTTCTTGTCGCGGTGATCAAAGCGGTCGACGATTATCAGGACCTGCTCCGCATATCCGTGGCATCGGCGTCGAACGACCACCGCCTCGGCGCGCAGGAGGCTCCCCCCGCGGTAGTCTCGATCTTCCTCGGAGAGGAGCTTGACGAGATACTGTCGTCGATCGAAAACGGAACGGCATACGATGCGCGCGAGGAAGTCCGAATGCGCGTCGGTGTCCACACGCTGCCGAAATTCCCGCGCGACACGACGGACCGCAACCGCACGTCTCCCTTTGCATTCACGGGAAACAAATTCGAATTCCGCATGCTCGGCTCCTCCGAATCGATCGCGGAGACAAATATAATGATAAACACCGCCGTCGCGCAATCGCTGAAATGCTTTGCCGACGAGCTTGAGGGCGCGCGGGATTTCAATGCGGCGCTTCACGAGCTTATACGCACGACAATACGCGACCACAAGCGCATCATCTTCAACGGAAACGGCTATGACGAAGCGTGGCTCGCCGAGGCACAGCGGCGCGGACTTCCCAATTTCCGCACGGCGCCCGACGCGATTCCGCACCTCACCGATGAAAAGAATGTCGTTCTTTTTGCGGAGCACAGAGTTCTTTCGCAGACGGAGCTTACCGCGCGCCGCACGATCATGCTCGAATCGTACGCAAAGGTGATCGGCATCGAAGCGCTTACGATGATCAACATGGTGAACAAGCAGATACTGCCCGCGGTATCCGCATACACCGGTGAGCTTTCGCGCACGGTTAAGGACAAGCTTGCCGTATGCCCCGACGCAAACGCCGATTACGAAAAGAGCGCGATCGTAAAGCTGTCCGCGCTCTGCGGAAAGATGTTCGCATCGGTGGGACAGCTTGAGAAGCTGTACGCCGAAGCGGAAAAGGAATCGGACGCACTTGCCGCCGCGCTCCGCGCGCGCGATCTGCTGCTCCCCGTCATGGACACGCTCCGCGCCGCCGCGGACGAGGCGGAGGAGATCGTTCCCCGCGAAGAATGGCCGTTCCCGACATACGGCGATCTTCTGTTCGGGGTTTCGAAGTAATGCGCTCGGGACGGACGGGCAGCAGACCGTTCCACTTCTGCGGTGCGGATCGCAGTGGCGGACGATCGCCGGCGGACGCTTACAGCCTGAGGTGCGAGCCGCCTAATCTCATGCAGCCGCGGAGAAAGTGCATCGTCCTACGGCGCCGGCGGCGCATTCTCTCATGCGCCGATTCGGAATACCGTTCATTTTGAAATATAGCAATGCTGCCGTCGGTGAGATCGTCTCACCGACGGCAGCCCGTTTATTTTCGGAAAACCAAAGATACAACCGAAATCAAAAGGAAGCGCATCGCCGCGGCGGACGGTCGGCGGCGGGCTGTTCCCATTCTGCGGTGCACGCTGCCGTGTGAAGTTCGGCAACCGTAAAGAAAGCGCCGCGAAAAGGTGCGTGCTGCGGCAAAGTATTCGGCGATCCGTTCGTCATCCCCGGCGCTCTCCCGCGAAAATCCCGCACGGGCTATCGGAGAAAACGCCGCTCTTTTGCTGCGATATACATCATAAATACAGAGGGAGCGGACACCATTCGGCATCCGCTCCGCGATTTTCAGTATTTCAGATTCTTTCTGAATTCCGCAAGCTCGTCGTCGGTCGGGATGTAATCACCCATCTGACCGTCGTTGTACTTCTCATATGCGGTCATATCGAAGTAGCCCGTGCCTGTCAGACCGAACAGTATCGTCTTGTCATCGCCGGTCTCGCGGCAGCGCACCGCCTCGTCGATCGCAGCGCGGATCGCGTGGCTCGACTCCGGTGCGGGAAGGATTCCCTCGGTGCGTGCGAAGTACTCCGCCGCCTCGAATACGGAGGTCTGCTCAACGGAGCGCGCCTCGATCAGTCCGTCGTCGTAAAGCTGCGAAACGATGCCGGACATTCCGTGATAGCGGAGTCCGCCCGCGTGGTTTGCCGACGGGATGAAGTCGCAGCCGAGAGTGTACATCTTTGCCATCGGGCAGATCTTTCCGGTGTCGCAGAAATCGTATGCGAACACGCCGCGCGTCAGGCTCGGGCAGGATGCCGGCTCGACCGCGATAAAGCGGTAATCCGCCTCGCCGCGGAGCTTTTCGCCCATGAAGGGGGAGATAAGTCCGCCGAGGTTCGATCCGCCTCCGGCGCAGCCGATGATGATATCTGGCTTCACGCCGTATTTGTCGAGCGCCGCCTTCGACTCAAGTCCGATCACGGACTGGTGCAGCAGCACCTGCGAAAGGACGCTTCCGAGAACGTAGCGGTACGCGCCGCCGGAGGTAACAGCCTTCTCGACCGCCTCCGAGATTGCGCATCCGAGGCTTCCCGTGGTTCCGGGATGCTCGGCGAGAATCTTCTTTCCGACCTCGGTTGTCATCGACGGCGAAGGCGTTACGTTCGCGCCGTAGGTGCGCATTACCTCGCGGCGGAACGGCTTCTGCTCATAGGACACCTTGACCATGTACACATTGCACTCGAGCCCGAAGTATGCGCATGCCATCGAAAGCGCCGTGCCCCACTGACCCGCTCCGGTCTCGGTGGTCACGCCGCGCAGACCCTGCTTCTTCGCGTAGTACGCCTGCGCGATCGCGGAATTGAGCTTGTGCGAGCCGGAGGTGTTGTTTCCCTCGAATTTGTAGTATATCTTCGCCGGAGTTCCGAGCGCCTTTTCAAGACAGTACGCACGGACGAGCGGCGACGGACGGTACATTTTGTAGAACGTGAATATTTCCTCGGGAATATCGATATACGGCGTTGTGTCGTCAAGCTCCTGCTCGGCAAGCTCGCGGCAGAATACCGCGGAAAGCTCATCGACCGTGACGGGCTGCATAGTTGCGGGATTGAGAAGCGGCGCGGGCTTATTCTTCATATCCGCACGGACATTGTACCATTTCTTCGGAAGCTCATCCTCGGAGAGATAGGTCTTGTACGGAATTTCGTTGTTTTTCATTTGGTTTTCCCCTTTCTTTTTTCCGGAACGGGAAAACAAAAAATCCCCCGTCCCTGCAATTCTGCCGGGACAGGAGAAAACTCCTGCGGTGCCACCCTGCTTGACGCTTGTGCGTCCGCTCTGCGCATACTTCATATGCCGGTCTTTGTTAACGGAGGACTGCTCCGTCTCGCATACTTGATTCTGCTCGCCCTCGAAAGCCCATTCAAACCCGTCCGCCATACCGCGTCGCACCAAGCCGCGGCTCTCTGTGATGACCGAGCGTGCTTTACTCACTCTTTCTCATCGGTTTTACCGAAACTATACCACACTCCGCACGCTTTGTCAATAGCTTTTCAAAAATTTTTCCGCACATTTTTCGGCGCAAAACCCTTCTTTCGTCTTTTTACGATATTGACAATCCGCCGAATTTGGTATAGAATAATAACGGAGCCGGAAAGACGGCAAAACCGAAAGGACGGATAAGTCATGGCAGAAGAATTCTACGATGCGGAAATATATACCCTCACCGATGAGGAGGGTGTCGAAGCCGATTACAAGCAGATCGGCGTTGCCGAGGTAGGGGAGAACGTATATTACGCTCTCGTTCCTCTCGACGAAAAGGGCGAGGAAGCGGGAGATGAATATATAATCCTGCGCGCCGAGACGGACGAAAACGGAGACACCTATCTTGCAACGATAGAGGACGACGAGGAGTTCGACAGCGTAGCCGATCTCTTTGACGACGAATTTGCCTCGATCGACTACGACGAGGAAGCCGAAGAGGACGCGGACGGCGAATAAAATTCCCGTTTTTGAGAAAACTGAAAACAGAGTTTCCTGCTTTGTTCGTGATAAAGCGAGTATTAAACCCACGATAGATTTATGGAGTCCGGACTTCGTCCGGCGGGATGCAGACCTCCCTTGACTTCTCTCTTTCGACAGATTTTAAGGACGTTGGGAGCGCAAAACCGGAGAGAGGACACCAACCTTGCGAAAGCAGGGTTTCTTATCCTTGCTTTACACGGCACGGTGGGGCTCTTTTTTTACCTTCCGGGATTCGGAATCTGCCGGAAGCGGTAAACCGAATATGAAAAGCGGCTCGGAAAAATCTCCGGACCGCTTTTTTCGGCGAAGGGGAGCTTTCGCCCGACGAAGGGGAGGCGCACAGCGGCTGAGGAGAGGAGCGGTGAGGCGGTAATGCGGCGATACGCGGGATACGGAATGCGGGACGTGCGAGATACGCAAAAGCTGCGGAAATCCGCGGATTTCGTCCGTGCGACGTAAACCGGGTGGTATTCCCGTGCAGCGAAAAACCGTGAAGCGCGACGAGAGCGCGCAGAAGATTCATCCGCGCCCGACGCGCGATTCCGTCAGCAGACGCGCATCCGTCGGCGCGGCGAGGGCATGCGGCGCGCGGGTATTTTACGTTCGGTGTACGTCCGCACGCATGACGCGCGGAATAACTGCAAAATCCGCCCCGAAATCTGCCCAAATATGCGTGCCTGCGCAGATTTTTTGGAATGCTTTACCCCAATTCCGTTGGAAAAACAACGTAATTCGTTTTCGAATTTTGAAAATACACCCGCTTTTCGCGCACCGTCGGCGCAGTACGGAAAATTCGCCCGTGTCCCCGATGCGCCCGATTTCGGCAGCGAAGGCGCGTTCTCGGCGCGGCACGGGCACGCGGGTAATTTACGTTCGGGGCACGTCCGCGCGCGGGATAACCGCGAAATTCCCCCGAAATCTGCCCCGATATGCGCGCTGCGCAGGTGCTTTTGAAATGCCCCACCCCAATTCCGTTGGAAAAACAACGTAATTCGTTTTCGGATTTTGAAAATACCACGCTTTTCGCGCACCGTCGGCGCAATGCGGAAGATTCATCCACGCCCGACGCACGATTTCGTCAGCGGAGGCGCATCCGTCGGCGCGGCGAGGGTACGCGGATAATTTACGTTCGGGGCACATCCGCGCGCGGGATAACCGCGGAATCCGTCCCGAAATCTGCCCAAATATACGCACTGCGCGAAATTTTTTTGAAAATTTCAAAAAAATTTCGTTTTCGGTGCAACGAAAAGGCAAAAAATATCGTCTATATAATATACGGGATAATCACGGGGAATATTTGCACCCCGAAAGGCGCCGCGGGGGCGCGCCTCTCTGCGTCCGCGCAAAACTTCACCGTGAATCCGAATCGGCGTGCGCGACGATAAACGCGGCGTGTGCGAAATCCGTCGGAAAAGCTCCCGATGTTTACATTTCGTCGCAAATTTTTACGCCGAATGCGGCCCCGGACCGGACTGCTTCATCTGAATCGGGAATTTACTCTATTCGTGCCTTTCCTTATTGCAAAATCAGGCAATCTATGTTATGATATAATATAATTGTATCTTCGGTAAAAATGCGCCGCGACATGCGCTGACGACAACGCGAAAAAGCCTTTTATCCGTTTCAGAGAACGGTTCCTTCTCCCCGGCACTCCCTAAATTGTGCGGATTGTTTCCGCCTCTTTAAAAAATCCGAAAAAACACACTGCCGTTTTTCGATACTGCTGTTTTTGCCGCCGATCGGCGGCAGAATGGAGATTATTATGAAAAAACTTCTTTCCGCACTGACCGCCGTCGTTATCGCACTCTCATTCTGCTCATGCGGGATACTTCGTCCCCTCGGACAGAGCGATACCGATACCGCCGCGCCCGATGCGGCTCAAACCTCCGCCGTGCCCGACAGCGCGCAGGGTACCGGAGAAAGCGGCGGCAGCTCAACCGACACAAAAGAAATCGAAGCCGAGGAAAAGCGTCTTTCCTTCGTCGGCTGCGGAGACAATATAGTCTACTACGGAAACGTGCGCGAGGCGGCTGCGGTCGCGCAGCCCGGCGGACGGCAGTACAATTTTGCGCCGACGTATTCGCAGGTCGCACCGATCGTTTCCGCCGCGGACATATCGTTTATAAATCAGGAAACGCTCATGGCGGGCGAGGGCTGGGATTTCAGCTACTACCCCACCTTCAACGGTCCGCAGGACATGGGCCGCGATCTCGTCGATCTCGGCTACGACGTCGTTTCGATCGCAAACAACCACATGCTCGACAAGGGCGGTGCGGGACTCGAGGCGACCATAAAATTCTGGAAATCGATGAACGTGCTCATGATCGGCGGATATGAGAGCGAAGATGATTACAACGCCGTGCGCATTCTCGAGAAGGACGGTGTGAAGATCGCATTCCTCTCCTACACATACGGCACGAACGGAATAACCCTCGGCTCGGGATACAATGTCGTGATCCCGTATCTCGGCGAAGCGACCGTAAAATCGCAGATCGAAACCGCGCGCACGCAGGCGGATTTCGTTTTCGTTTCCGCTCATTGGGGAATCGAGGATCATTTCACCCCGAGCGACGAGCAGAAGAAATACGCCCGGATAATGGCTGACGCGGGCGCGGACGTGATACTCGGACATCATCCGCACGTCATCCAGCCCGTCGAATGGATAAGCGCTGAGGACGGACGCAAAACGCTCTGCGTTTATTCCCTCGGCAACTTCATGGCGGAGCAGGCATATGACTACAACATGATCGGCGGCATGATATCGTTCGACATCGTCACGAAGGGAGACGCCCGCTCTATCGAAAATCCCGTTTTCATTCCCACGGTATACTACTTTGACACAAGCTTCTACGGGAACTGCATATACCTTCTCGAAACCTTCACCGCCGCGCAGGCAGCCTCTCACGGTATCGCCGCCTACGGGCATTACACGAATCTCGAAACTCTCCGCAAATATGTGACGGACACGGTCTCTCCGGAATTTCTGCCGGAGTCATTCAAATAAAGGACAAAGGAATTTCCGATGAACGATTTTTACAGCATACCCGTCGTGATCCCCTCCTACAATCCCGACGAAAAGCTCGCGCAGACGGTGCTCGGGCTGAAGAACGCGGGATTCAGGGACATAATCGTGATCGACGACGGATCATCGGCTGAAACAAAAAAGAATTTCCCCGAGCCGGGAGACGGAGTGACGGTGCTTCGCCACGAGGTCAACCGCGGCAAGGGCGCAGGGCTAAAGACGGCTTTCCGCTACATTCTCGAAAACCGCCCCGATGCCGCGGGATGCGTCACGGCGGACGGCGACGGGCAGCACCGCACGGAGGATATCGCCGCCTGCGCTAAAGCGATGCTTTCCGAAAAGGACCGTGTGATCCTCGGCGCGCGCGACTTCTCTCTTCCGCACGTTCCCGAGCGGAGCAAAAAGGGCAACCGCATCACCTCGCGCGTGTTCCGTCTTCTGTTCGGAATGAAGATCACCGACACGCAGACGGGACTTCGCGCGATCCCGAGAAAATATCTCGCGCCGTTCATCCGCGTATCGGGCGACAGATACGAATACGAAACGAACATGCTTCTCTCGATGAAGCGCGATTCGATCCCCTTCTCCGAGGTGAAGATCGACACCGTATACATCGACGACAATCAGACGTCGCATTTCCGCCCCGTGCGCGATTCGATAAGGATCTACGGGCTTATCCTCTCCTTCGTTCTCTCGTCCGTCATCTCGTTCCTCATTGACACCGGACTGTTTGCGCTGTTTAATATTTTCCTGTTTTCGTGGAATGAATATTCATACGCGATCTCTCTCGTCTGCGCGAGAGTCATCTCGTCATCCGCAAACTACATGATAAACAGACGTGTGGTATTTCAAAACGGAGAAAAAAGCTCCGTCGTGCGGTATTATATTCTTGCCGCCGTGCTGCTTACGGTGTCCGCCTCAGTCGGACAGTTATTCTCCCAGTTTCTCTCTCTCCCGAAGCCGGTCGAAACCGTCGTCAAGATCGCAGTCGATCTTGTGATGTTCATCGTAAGCTTCCGCATGCAGCACACATGGGTTTTCAAAAACAAAAGTGAGGTCTCCGAAAAATGATCGATAACGAAAAAAATAAAGATTCCTTTGAATACGGTTCTCTTTCCTTCAAAGGAGATGTGCCGCATTTTGACGGCGACGATGATGACGCGATTGACATCGTGAAAAAGAAGCGCCGCGCTCCGTCGGCGGTCTCGAAAAAAACGGGACGTACCGCGTCGGGGGACAGACGCACACCGACCGCTTCTCACTCCTCCTCCGGCGGACGTGAAAGGGTCGAGCCTACCGCGGAATTCAATCTTGAAGATATAACGGCAATGTACGCGCGCCGCTCGGCAGATCGCGCGGACGAACGGGAATTCTACACCGAAGCCGGACGGATGCAGGAGGAAAAGAATCGCAGCGGCAGACAGCGTCCGGTCGGAAGCTCCGCTTCGCGAGGCGCCTCCTCCGCACAGAGCCGCACCGCACACTCCGATGCTTCACGCTCATCCTCCGCTCAGAATGCCGCACGGCGGCGCGGCGTATCAGATGTTGACTCCGCAGGCGATTCAGGCTCGGGCGGCGCAGGACGACCGTCTTCGCGTGCAGCCGAATCAAGCCGCCGGAACGGAAATGTCCGCTCATCCGCGCCCCGCACCCCATCGTCCGGATCGCACGCGGGGGCTTCGGCAAACGGACGGACCGTACCCGCGGGCGACCGCCGCCCCTACTACGGCAATGCGCGCAGCGAGGGCGCGCGCTCATCCTCCGTATACACCTCCGGCAGACAAAACAGATCGAACCGCGGCGCAAAGCGCCGCATGACCGTCGGATGCGTAATACGGCGTATTCTGCTTGTACTTCTCACCGCGATACTGTTCACCGTCGGCTCGCTGCTCGCCGTCTGCAATACTCTTGCGAACGGACCGAGCAAAACCGCGCGCGACAAGGCGGTCATGTCCGCGCTTCAGGCGAGCGCGACCAAGTGGATGCCGGGGCTGTTTCTCTCATCCGATACCGTTGAGGAGATAAAGAAAAACAGTCAGGTCGTCGTTACCGACGTCAAGCCGATCACCGATATCCCGTCGGGCGACGGAGACGGCGACACCCCGACCGCCGATAAATGGGCAAACGCAATCGACGGCATGATCTACGAAAACGTGAACGGAACAACCTTCAAGGGATACGTTCTTCTCATAAAGGATCCGGCTCGCGTGACCGTCGGAGTATCAAGCAACGATTTCGCACACGCGACCGCGGGAATGCGCATTTTCGAGCTTGCCGACAAATACAATGCGGTCGCCGCAATCAATGCGGGAGAATTCCGCGACGACGGCGGCGTCGGGACAGGATACGCTCCGATGGGGCTTACCTATTCCGAAGGCAATTGCGTCTGGAACGACGGGCTTTCGCGCACGTTCATGGGATTCGACAAAAACAACCGGCTTTACGTTGCCGAGGGCACGACCTACGCGCAGGCGGAGGAGCTCGGTATGCGGGACGCGGTTTCCTTCCAGACCGGAAACGTCCTCATAACGAACGACGGCACGAACGTGACCTACTACTATGCCGATTCGAACACCGGCGTTGCGCAGCGCACGGCGATCGGTCAGTGTGCCGACGACACGGTGATCTTCCTCGTGACGGACGGACGCACCGCAAGCTCGATGGGCGCGACGCGCAACGAGATCATCGACACGCTGATCAGCTACGGAGCGGTAACCGCGGGAATGCTCGACGGCGGATCGTCCTCGATGCTCTACTACCGCGACTACTTTACGAAATACAACATTGACCGGAGCCAGCTCGACGAATATCAGAAAATGGGACTTGTCAACAAGTACAAGGCGTTCACCAACCCGCGCCGCATACCGACGTACTTCATAGTCAAGCCGTAAGGAAAGGATACAGATTCAAATGGCAAAGCGCACCCTTCCGTTATTCTACAAAATCTTTTTCTCCGTGCTCATGCTCGCAGTCTGTGCCGTCGGCGTAGGTCTGTGGATGCTCAACGGCGTGCTCGAAGAGTACGAAAGCGTACAGCCGAAGAACGTCGCCGACGAGATTTTCGCAAAGTATTACGCTTCGCACGATTTCGACACGCTTGCGGCAAAATGCGCGACCGAAAATCCGTTTGCAAGTGCGGCGGATGTCGCATCCTACCTGCACGAGAAATACGACGGCGCCGAGATGACCTGCACTTCCGGCGCCGCGCAGGGCGAGGCTCCGACCTACATCGTCAAGGTGAACGACTACAAGATATCCTCATTTACTCTCAAGGAAAGCGCCGAGAGATCAAAGCACGGCTGGGTCAAATATGAGGAGGGCGACTTTGTCCTTTATTATGACACCGCCGAGGTGACGGTCACGGCACCCGAGACGTACAAGGTGTTTGTGAATTCCGTTGAGCTGGGCGAAGCTCAGGTCACGCAGAAGGACATCCCCGGCGAGGGCGACGAGCTTCTGCCGCAGGGCGTCGAGGGAGTAAAATACACGCAATACACCGTAAAGGGACTGATAAAAACCCCGGAGATCATCTCCGAAAGTCCCGACGGGCTTGCGTCCGAAGTAAAATACGTCGAATCGGAGAAAATGTACAGGGTCTCTCCCCTCTTTGACGATGCTCTCATGGCGGAGCACAAGGACTACGTTCTCAAAGCCGCCGAGGAATACTCGAAGTACATGGAGAACGACTCATGGTGGGGCGGCATCTCGCAGTACTTCGATCCGTCGAGCGAAATCTACGAAAGCGCGCGCACCTCGCTCACGATGTTCGTTATCGACCACAACGGATACCGCTTCGACGATGTGTTCGTCGGCGAATTCTACGGCTACAGCGACGACGTATTCTCATGCCGCGTATCCTTCACCCATGTGCTCACCGCAGGCGCGCAGGAATACAAGGACTATTTCGATTCAACGATATTCTTCCGCCGCGTGGACGGCACGTTCAAGATCTGCGGAATGATAAACAACGCATAAAGGATAAGGAAATGCTTGCTGCAATAACCGGCGCCGATCTGGCGATACTCGATTTCATATACGACAATCTGCACTGTGCGTTCCTCGACGCGGTGATGCCGGTCATCACCGCGCTGGGCAACGGCGGAATTCTGTTCATTGCGATAGCCGTTGTGATGCTCTTCTTCAAGCGCACGCGCAAAACCGGACTCATGATCGGATGCGCGCTGATCCTCGGGCTACTCGTCTGCAATCTGACGCTGAAGCCGCTCGTCGCGCGAGAAAGGCCGTTCACGCACCGCGCGGTGGAACTGCTCGTCTCCCGGCCGAAGGATTTCTCGTTCCCGTCCGGGCACACGATCGCTTCGTTTGAGTTTGCGACGGTTCTCTTCCTCCGTGAGCGCAAGGCGGGAATAATCGCGCTCGTCGCCGCGGTACTTATCTCATTCTCGCGCATGTACTTATACCTGCACTTCCCCTCCGATGTGTTCACGTCGATCGTACTCGGAATCCTCTTCGGAATTCTCGGCGTCGTTATCGTAAACGCGCTGTGGAAGCGTTTTGCCGGAGACGAAAAGAAAGCCGAGCTGTAAACGGATATCGCCGCGCATAAGCTGCGCCTGTGCACCGTCGCGGATTGCTCGGGCGCACAAGCGTTTCCGTAAAAGAAGCGTGCGGCAAAGTGAGAAAAGCCGCGGAAATTCCCGAGGCTGCGCCGATGCGCGGTATTTTCCGATGCGGTAATTTCCGATATCGGGGAAAGCATCCGGACGGTCGCGCCGTCCTCTTCATCTGAAAATCAGGCAGAGCGGCATTTGTCCGCACTGCCGAAGGCAGGCTTCAATTGAAAACAAAACTTCTCGTAATCGGCGGACCGACCGCGTCGGGCAAAAGCGCGGCGGCGATCCGGTGCGCGCTGAGGCTCGGAGGGGAGATAATCTCCGCCGATTCGATGCAGCTCTACCGCAGCATGGATATCGGCACGGCAAAGCCCGACGCGCACGAACGCGCGCTCGCCGCGCATCATCTGATCGACGTGCTCGATCCAGCCTCGGCGGGCGCCGACCTCGCGGATTACACCGCAATGTGCGCCGACGCGATAGCCGATATCGCGGGGCGAGGTGCCGTGCCGATACTCTGCGGAGGCACCGGACTTTATATCGACACTCTTATCTCCGGCACGGTGCTTTCCGACAGCGCTTCTTCTCCGAAGCTTCGCGCCGAGCTTTCACGCTTCGCGGAGGAAAACGGAGCAAAGGTGCTCCATGACCGTTTGGCATCGATCGACCCCGCAAGCGCAGCGGCGACGCACGCGAACAACGTCCGCCGTGTGATTCGCGCGATCGAGATATATGAAACGACCGGGATCACGAAGACCGAGTGGGACAGGCGAAGCGCGGCGGCGGAGCCGCCGTACGACGCGCGCGTATTCGTGCTCACCTTTGAGGACCGTGAGCTTCTCCGTCGAAGGATCGACAGCCGCGTCGATCTGATGATGAAGCGGGGGCTTGAAGAAGAGGTGCGCGCGCTTTACGATGCGGGAAAGCTCGTCGGGGATTCGGTCGCGTCCCAGGCGATCGGGTACAAGGAGTTCCTTCCGTATTTTCGCGGCGAGATCACGCTCGGCGAAGCGGTCGAGGAGATCAAGAACGCGACGCGGCGCTACGCGAAGCGGCAGATGACGTGGTTCCGGCGGAACAAAAACGCATTCGAAATATGTGCCGATGAAGACGGCAGAATACGAAGCAGCGACGACATCGCCGACGAGATCTGCGAAAGATTCGCGGACGGTGATGCGCACTGACGCAGCGGAAGTTTAAGTCATATTGCCGTGCGCAGAAGACACCTGCAATTCCCCCTTCTATCACATACAGTCGCGGAGGTGACGAAAAATGGCGATTTCCCGTTCGAAGCGCGACATCGGACTTGATCTCACGCGAATTATCGCTTTCATTCAGGTCCCGTGCATACATTTTCTTTTCAAAATCAAATACTACAATCAGGCGATCATCGGCGAACGCATGTACCTGATGACGTTCATCCGCGTTATGTTCATGACCTGCGTTCCGCTGTTCTTGCTCCTTACCGGCTATCTCAGCTCGGAAAAGAAGGTCGAAATTGCGCCGAAGCCTCTTCTGAAATATTACTCGCGTCTTGTTCCGATACTTCTGACCTACGTCATAACCGCCGTTATCATAATCGTGTACGGCATTTTCGTAAACGGCGAGACCGAGAACCTCGGCTCCGTTATCCGCAATGTTCTCGATTTCCGGAAATATTCGTGGTACATAGAAATGTACATCGGGCTTGCGCTCATGATCCCGTTTCTTAATCTTCTGTGGAACGGAATCGGAAGCAGAAAAGGTCAGCTCTCGCTGGTCACGGTAATGATCGCGCTGACCGTGCTGCCGAGCGTATTCAACATTTACGATTTCAAGACGCCCGGCGCGCTCGTCCGACCGTGGCTTGCCGAATCCTTCACTCAGATCGTTCCGGACTGGTGGAAAAACATCTACCCCGTTACATATTATTTCATAGGCGCGTATATCCGCAGGAATGTCGATATGAAAAAGCTGAAGACACCGGCGCTTTTCGCCGCCTATCTCGCGGCGATACTGCTCTCCGGAATATTCAAAACGTATGGAAAACGGCGACCGTCAAATTCAAATACGGCGAATGGTGCGATTATCCCTCGCTTCAGATCACCGTGTGTGCGGTGCTGCTCTTTCTCTTCATAAACTCGATTCGCTATCCGGACGTGCCGAAGCGCGCGTCTGCCGTGATCGCGTTTATCTCGAAGATCACGCTCGGCGCATATCTTCTCTCATGGATACCGGACAACTATTTCTACCGCATCCTGAACGATGCGATACCGAACATTCCCACAAGGCTCAATTATTTTCCCGTCATGGTCGTGCTGACGGCGTTCACCTCGCTTGCGGCGGCGGCGCTTGTACAGTGTGCGGTGAATCTGATAATGCTCCCGTTCAAAAAAAGGCGTCCGCCGTCGCCTCCGGATGCTCCGAATGCTCCGGTCGATTCAAAGCCTCAGCCCGAGCTTGTCGCCTGACGTGACGCGGATGCTGTATCATCCGAAAGCAGCCGAAGAAGTTCCGGCGATCATCCGAAATTATGCGGCGGCGCACTCCGCAGCATACGGTCACCGTTCGCCGACCGCCGCGGACGGCAGAAAAGCGAAAACATAAAACAAGGCGGATCATCCGAAGGAATTTACGATATGAACAGACGTGTACTCATTACCGGCGGAAGCCGCGGGATCGGCGCCGCATGCGTCCGCGCGTTCCGCGCGCTCGGCGACCGGGTCGTGTTTATCTACCGAAGCCGCACCGAAAGTGCGGACGCGCTCTGCCGTGAAACAGGAGCGTCGTGCATCCGCGCCGACATCTCGGACGGCGGCGAATGTGTCGGTGCGGTTCGCACCGCCCTCTCCGTCCTCGGCGGAGCCGACGTGCTCGTAAACTGCGCCGGAATCGCGGAATTTTCCCTCTTTCAGGACATCACCGACGGGATGTGGGAGAGAATGATCTCCACCGATCTCACGGGAGCCTTCCGCGTATCGCGCGAGGTGTCCCGCTCCATGATCTCCGAAAAATCGGGGAGAATAGTCAACGTCTCGTCGATGTGGGGCGAGGTAGGCGCATCGTGCGAAGTACACTACAGCGCCGCCAAGGCGGGGCTGATCGGCATGACCAAGGCTCTCGCAAAGGAGCTTGCACCGTCGGGGATCACGGTAAACTGCGTCTCCCCCGGCGCGATCGACACCGAGATGAACTCTTCCCTCTCCGCCGAAACGCTCGCCGCGATAGCGGAGGAAACGCCGCTCGGCAGGCTCGGAAAGCCCGAGGAGGTCGCCGCCGCCGTCGTATTTCTCGCGTCGGACGGCGCGTCGTTCATCACGGGGCAGGATCTCGGCGTAAACGGCGGACTTGTGATATAGCCGCATCGGCGAAAGAGACCGCGCGAGCGGCGAAAAACTCATGCGGCAAAGAAATGCCCGCGCGGCTCGGGAATGCGAAAAAGCCTCCGAAGAGGCTGACGCAAAAAAATTCACCGAAAGGCGTATTTTTTACATATGATATTTGAAAAGCTGCTGACCCCCGACTTCATGTTTGCTTCATATTCGGAGGTCACACCCGAATTTCTCTCATCCATCGGCGTCCGCGCTCTAATATGCGATATAGACAACACGCTCGTCACATACGACGACGCGCGCCCGACCGCCGCGCTTCACCGATGGTTCCGCGACATGGAATCGGCGGGAGTGAAGATCGCGTTCGTGTCGAACAATCATCCGGAGCGGGTCGGGGAATTCAACCGCGAGCTCGGATACGTCGCGTTTTCCGACGCAAAAAAGCCGTCCGGCAGATTCTACGCGCTCGCTGCGGCGGAGCTGGGAGTAAAGCGCAGCGACTGCGCCGCGCTCGGAGATCAGCTTCTGACGGATGCCGCCGCCGCGCACAGATTCGGAATTCCGGTGATAATCGTCCCGCCGATAAAGGACAAGACCTCGCTGTTCTTCCGCGCAAAAAGGCTTCTCGAAAAGCCTTACATAAGGAAATTCCGCCGACGCGCCGACGGAACGTTGTCCGATGGCAAAAAAAACCGAAAAAATAACGGAGCCTCTTCGCCTGAGCGAAAGCGCGCCGGGAAACGGAGATAAAAATGGATATCAAATCAAGAATAGAAGCCTTCAGAGCTTCCATGGAAAAGCACGGGGTCGACGCCGCATGGATATCATCGCCCGAAAATCACCTCTACCTCTCGGGATTCGCAAATCCCGACGGACGCATCTTCATCACCGCCGAAAAAGCGTATCTCTTCGCCGATTTCCGCTATGCGGAGAACGCGCGCCGTCTTTGCAGCGGCTCGTTCGAGGTGATCGAGCCGAAGGGTGCAATGATAAAATACCTTCCCGAGATCATCGCCGAATGCGGCGCGGTATATGTCGGATACGAGGAGGCCACGCTCATCTGCTCGGAATTCGAGCGTCTGAAAAATGAGCTCTCCGGCTGCGAATTCGCGCATGTATCCGCACTGCTCACCGAGCTGAGACGGACAAAGAGCGAGGACGAAGTGAAAAAGATGGCGGCTGCACAGGATATCGCGGACGCAGCGTTCAGCCACATCCTCGGATTCATAAATCCGTCCCGCACGGAGGCGGAGGTTGCCTGCGAGCTTGAATATTTCATGAAGAAGAACGGCGCGGACGGCATCGCATTCGAGACGATCGCCGTATCGGGCAAGTCCTCGTCCTCGCCTCACGCATCACCCGCGCAGCGCCTGCTCGAGCCGGGATTCCTCACGATGGATTACGGTGCGACAGTTGAAGGATACCGCTCCGACATGACGCGTACAGTTGTGCTCGGACACGCGGACGAAGAAATGAAGCGCCTGTACGACACCGTGCTCCGCGCGCAGGAGGCGGGGCTGAAGGCTGTCCGCGCGGGAGACGACTGCGCGATGATCGACGCCGCCGCACGCGACATAATCGACGGTGCGGGATACAAGGATGCGTTCGGTCACAGCCTCGGTCACGGTGTCGGACTTGAAATTCACGAATCCCCGAATCTTTCGCCGAACGCATCGGGCAAGGTGCTCAGGGTCGGCGATGTCGTTACCGTCGAGCCGGGAATTTACCTTGAGGGCAAGTACGGCTGCCGCATCGAGGACATGGTTCTCGTCACCGTGGACGGAATTCTCAATTTCGCCCACTCCACAAAGGAGCTCATCGAAATCGCCGACTGAGACATGATAAAAAAGGAAGCCTGCAGGCTTCCTTTTTTCGCGGGATTTACGGGGCCGCGGAACAAGAGACGCGGGATTTGCGCAATTGCGGAGTGAGGGTGAGCGACTACGGATTCACGGGGTTTTCGGATTTGCGCGGAAGCTGCGGTCGTAATGTGCCGTTTTCGTGAGGCGCGTGTCTGCGATGCTTTGCAGCTTCACCGATGCGGCGTGCATTTTGCAGGGATTGCCGCGGTGACCGACGGTAAAACGGCTTCGGAAAAGATTTCGGTCAAAAAATATACGAAAGCTATTTACTTTCAAGTCAAAACGGAGTATAATTAGTTTGTATCTTTTTGTAAATCACGTTTTCCGTCCGGGAGATTCCGGATTGAAATACATTTTATAATTTAAGAAAGGTTTGGTACCGGTTTATGCAGATTAAAAGAAGCATTTCCGTGATCCTCACAGCCGTTCTTCTCTGCATGGCGATCCTCATGACGTCGTGCGACGCGCTCAGCGTGAAGAAGGTTGAGGAAGACCCCACGGAACAGCTCATGTCCTCTACCAGCTCTACTGCGACAAACGTCGTAAATTCAATCTCTCCCCTCGATCCGGTAAAGGCTGCGCTCAAAAAAGGTCTTTTCGAGATCTCCTACTCAAACGATGAGATCGGAAATATTTCGAACAGATTCTACATAGACGCAGAAGCAAAGAAGGCAGCCGACATCGCAAGTGTCGAGCTGATGGGCGAGAAGATCGACCTCGGCATCTACGGAGCCGACTCGAAGCTTGCCGTTTCAAGCTCACTCCTCGGCGACAGCGCGTACGGTTTCGATTTCACCACTCTCGCGGAGGATGCAAAGAACTCCGAATTTTGGGCTCTTGTCGGCACTACATACAGTGAGGCCGAAGCTCAGATCGGCGATCTCCTCGACTCGCTCTCCGGATTTTCCGAAAAGGAAGATGAGATCAAAAAGAGTCTTGAGGATCTCAAGAAGGAAGTCAAGAAAATCCTCAACAAGACCGATGTTTCCGTATCCAAGGATAAGGTTTCCGTCGGCGGTGAGGATGTCAAAGCCATCCTCATTAACTATGAATTCGGCAAGGACACCGTAAACGAGATCGCGGGTCTTGTTATCGATTGGTATGCCGACTTCATGAAGGCTTACACCGAAATGCTCCCCGCAGGTTCGTCGGATATCGATCTCGATCCCGCCGAAATGAAGTCAAGCCTTGCGGATATCCTTGACGAGGTTGACAATCTCAAGTTCAAGCTCAGCTTTGCGCTCAACGTAAAAAGCGCGGACATCATGCTCTTTGAGGGTGAAATGACCGGCGAAAGCGACGAAGGCAAGGCAAAGGCAGAGGTTACCGTTGACTTCGGAAAGAACCCCGCGGAAAGCGACAGCTTCGATGCAAAAATGAAGCTCACCGACGTTGACGGTCAGGAAATCTCCGCAAAGGCAACCGTCAAGCGCACGAACGACAAGGACAGCTTTGAAAGAAAGATCAGCCTCAGCGCCGAGAGCGACGGCGAGAGCCACAGCCTCGAGATCGGCTTCAAGCACGATAAAGAATCAAAGAACTTCAGCTTCTGCTACACCATGGACGATGAAAAGGCAGAGGTCAACGGAACTCTCGAGTACTCCGACAACGATCTCAGCCTCGTTGTAGAGAAGATTATCATCAACGGAGAAGAGACCGTTCTCGGAATCAAGCTGTTCGTGAAGGCAGGCGAGGAAGTTCCCGCAATGCCCGATTTCAAGAACCTTGCAACCATGAGCAAGGACGACTACACCGCGCTCGGCGAGAGCGTTCAGCAAAACGTTCTCCCGATCCTCAATGCGTTAGGCATTCCCGGTCTCGGCTCATCCGGCGGGCATCACACAATAAATCCCGATTACGACTACGACGATGATTACGACTACGACGACGATTACGACTACGACGACGAAGACCCCTATGACATCTATCGCAGCTTCGACAACACCTACGACTACGACGAAGACGGGGACACCGGAGATGATGATGACTACGCCGTTTGGGAATACATGAACTCTCTTCTCTTCGGAGACGGGGACGATGACTTCGATTGGGACAGCTATATCGGCGACTGATACCGTCAACCTTGACAAATGAAAAAATCTCGACTTTCCTTTTCGGAAAGTCGAGATTTTATTTTTTGAAGTACGCACGGCGACAAAATCCGTCGAAATCAGTGCACCGAAAGCACGGCGGCGGAGCAAGCTTGTAAAGAGAGCGCGCGACTGAGACACAGCAGTGTGCAGGTACGCAGCGTGTGCAAAGCGCGCGGCGAGATCAGCTCGGTGACGCCGCGATGTCGGCACGGCACGGCGAGTATGCGCGGCGTGAGAGGAAACCTGCCACACAAAAGAGAGTGCGAAATTCCGTTTGTCCGTGCTGTCCGAACGCCGAAGATTTCATCATCACGCGCGGCGGCATTTGCCGACACCGCAGGTATGAGCCGTGCGTACATTCGTACCTTATCCGGCACCGAACATCCGCCGTTCGGCGATGCGGTGCGCGTTCTGCCGGGCGAATCACCGATCGGTGAATGTCCTCAAAGTGCCGTGCGAAAGTCAGGAAGATGCGCAAATCAATCCCGACGGAGTGCAAGCGCGCTGCGGTACATCTCCTCGGCATCGCCCGCCATTCGGGAAACGGAATAATACTTCTCAACAACGCGCCGCCCGTTCTCCCCGATCGCCGAAAGACGTTCGCCGCCGAGCGAAAACAGAGAGATCAGCGCGCCGCATATCGCGTCGGTCGAAGACGCTCCCTCTCCGCGGCAGCAGAAATTCGTGCTCTGCGCGCGGCGGAGCATCTCTTCACTGTCGTCGAAAATTCCGAGAAATCCCTGCGCACCCGCAAGCACCGTCGGAATACGGCACGACATCGCCTCAAGCGCCGCTCTCGAAACGCCGACAAACGCATCCGCGCACGGGAGCAGCTTCGCAACGTCGCTGCGCGCCCCCGTCATAACGACTGCGCGCCGTCCGAGGGATCGGTTCACCTCATCCGCGCGGGCTTTGACAGATTCAAATTCGCTTCCGTCGCCGATTATGACCGTCTGCACGTCGGGATACACTTCGTTAAGGCGCGCCATCGCTTCGATAAGCTGATATGCCGCGTCCGACGATGCCGAATCAAGGCGGCTGACGTGCATTATCCGATGCGCACTCTCCTCGGTAAGCCCCGCCGCAATGCATCCGGCGCGCTTCTCTTCTTCATCGGAGAACGAGTCAAACGAATCCACGTCAATCCCGTTCACCGTCACCGATATGTTTTCGGGCTTTATCCCGTATTCCTCCGTGAGGTACTTTCTCACATCGTCGCTGACGACAAGCGAGCGATCCCCCCAATCCGTAAGGCGCTCGGCGACGGGGATCTTCTTATAGACCCCGTGAACGGTGGTGACATATGCAAACTTCCGGCGGGAGGTGCGGCGCACAAGACCGCATATGAAGCACGGGATGCGCGCGTGAGCGTGTACGACGTCAAATCCGCCGCTTTTTATGAGGCGGCGAAGCCCGAAGTACGCCTGCGCAAGTCCGATCGGCGATCGACCGGCAAGCGGAAGGGTGACGTGCGATGCGCCCGAGGCGGTGATCTCCGGAACATAGACACCGCCCGCCGACGCGACCGTGACGCGGTGCCCGCGTCGGATAAGCTCCTTGGTAAGCTCGGTTATGGGTGTCTCGACCCCGCCGATACCGAGCGACATTGTTACCATAAGTATATTCATCAGATGAGTTTCCTTTCTTCCGACGGACGCCGGGCCGGGCGTCGGCGGAAACGGATTTCGTATGTATTTATTACCGGGGAATACGGTGTGCGTTCTCTGCCGCGATCAGCCCGACGGGTACGCAGTCGGTGCGTCGGCGTATTCCGCGGAATTCGGTGTGCGGGAAAGCCCCGCATTTCGGTCGCTGTCCGAGCGCTTCCGATACGCAATCGACCGCGCAAAGCGCGCCGATGGTGCGCGGTGCGGCGATTTCTAAAACTCGTTCTGCTCCGCCGAGGTGCGCACCTGAACGCTCCCTTCGGAATTTGCGTAGCCGCGCCCCGCGTATTTGATGCCGAGCACGCCCGCGCATACCGTGATCACCGCGGCAAGAAGGATCGCGCCGACTGCGAGAACGGCGCGCCGTCCGCGTCTGTCGGAAAACGCGGTGATCTCTCTGCCGCAGCGCACCGAGATGAACGCGGCGAAGGCTTCGGCTTCGCCCGAAATAAAAGCTTCCTTTGAAACGGTCGCCGCCCTTTTTCCGCCCGCAAAAAGAACAAACATGCGGGGAAGCTCGACGATCTCCGTGATATCGGAATATAACGTCGCTTCTTCTTCGCCTCCGCCGCCGTGCAGGACGACGGAATCCGACGTGAAATCGTAGACCGCGCCGGCCGCTCTCCTGCCGCGACCGAGCATCGAGGAGGCGATATTCGGGAGAAGCAGCATATACAAAAGGCAGGCGATCCCGACGAACAGAAGCTCATACCCGCCGCGCCCCGCAGCAAGGAATGCGGACACCGGAGCTATGACGAAGAGAATCACAAGCGAAAAAACAAATCCGGGCAGATACGCGCGCCGCTTTCGCCACACAAACCGCATATACTCACGGCGAACGCGCTTGTCGGTATCCGCGGCGTCTGCCGATACTCTGAAATAACTTTCCATTCATTTTCCTTTCCGTGAATCGGCGAAAGCCGGGACTGCCGATCGGTCGGCGGTGAGCGGCGATAGGCAATCAACGATCGACTGTCGGCGATCGAAGATCGGAGATAAACGATCGAAGATCGGCGACTGCATTTTCTCAGGCGAAAAGCCCGTCGTATACCTCTTCGCGCCTCATCGCACGCCGAAGCGCGCCGCCGCTCTTTCGCGCGAATTAAACGAAACTTCGGCAGCCTCGACCGAGGCTGCCCGATTTTCATCGGTTCCGCGCCGGAATCCGCCCGGCGGCAATAACGTGCCTATATTCTACCACTAAAACGCCCGTGCGTCAAGATACGCCGCCTCCGCAAGATTTTGAATAAGGAGTGCGGGCGCGAGGACGATACGGAAAGCGGTGATCGCATTCGGAGTGCTTTTCCCGTCGTGCGCCTTTCCGCGCGGAAGCTGCGCAAACATTGTCTCATCGTGCGGCAGTGCGGGCAAAATGTACGTTTATTATATCCCGCGCTCCCGCATGTGTCAAGTGCGCGTATCTGCGCGCCGCACGAAAAGCAGCACCGTCTCTTCGGAGAGTGAGCGCCCCTCGCGCGGAGACGCCAGGTCGGCGGTGGACTTTTTTATTATTTTCGTTAAAATAATTATGAACATTCCCGTTTTGCGCGGCGCGATATTGACATTAAATCATTTTTTTCTTATAATATCAGACAGAGGCAATTCACAAAAAACGCCGTTTCGCCGCGCTTTACGATCGGAGGAAAAATGCACGAATCTCTCCGCGACAGGCTGTTTTCCCTGCAGGACACCGCCTACCGCGATTTTCACAGCCGTCTGATTCCGAATATCGATCCCGAAAGGGTAATCGGCATCCGCACGCCCGCGCTCCGCGCTTTTGCAAAGGAATTTTCAAAGACAAACGAAGCGGATGAGTTTCTCGCAGCCCTTCCCCACTTCTTCTATGAGGAAAACAATCTCCACGCGATGCTCGTCTGCCAAAAAAAGGATTTTGCCGGGACCGTCCGTCTGCTCGACGCTTTTCTTCCGCACGTCGATAATTGGGCGACCTGCGATCTCATGAAGCCGAAGTCTTTTCCCGGAGACGGCGGTGAGCTTTACGCGAAAATACGCGAATGGATCGTATCCGATCATGTCTACACCGTCCGCTTCGCCCTCGTCATGCTGATGACCTACTTTCTCGACGGCGCTTTCCGCCCCGAGTATCTGTCGCTCGCCGCATCGGTGAAGTCGGACGAATATTACATAAACATGGCAGCCGCCTGGCTTTTCGCCACGGCGATCGCAAAGCAGCGCGAGAGCGCGCTGCCGTTCATCGAAGAACGCCGCCTCTCCCCGTGGGTACACAACAAAGCGATTCAGAAGGCGATAGAAAGCTACCGCGTCACGCCCGAGGACAAAGCATATCTGCGCACGCTGAGGATAAAGCCCGGCGGAGTGCGGTAAGCTGCGGCGAAACGGCGAAAGGCGCACGGGCCGCGCGCCGAAAAACGTGCGTTTTCCCGTTTTCGACATTTTGCATTTACCGCGGCGCAAATCAATATGATTTTATATGCAATCTTCACATAGCAAAAATTCGTGCCTTGTGATATAATGTATACGGAAAAAGAGGGGCTCGGCTGAATCGAAACGAGGCAATACTTGCACTTCAAACAGCAATTCGGGGTATTTCCCCGCGGAAACTGAAGGATTTTTTCCGTAAACTTGCAAAAACCGAAAAACTTCGAATTTGCGCAAGGTAATTCCGCCGTATCCGAAAAAATCCTTTTTCTGTCCGTAAAGTCAGTCATGCCGTCGTCGGACGGCTGAATCGGTACGCTCTCCCCGGCGTATCCGAAAGCCGGAGCACAGCTTTGCGCCGAAAGGTGCGCGGTGCGGCTTAAATAAAGAGGGAAAACAAGATCGGCGCAGCGCGATATTTCGCCGCCGCAAAACCGGGACTTGCGCAATAACGCGCACTTTCCGCAAAAGAAAGGAACGGTCACAAGAGATGAGCAACAAAGTCAGCATTATCGGAGCAGGCAGCGTCGGTTCGACGATCGCCTACACTCTCGCGGTAGCGGGTATCGCTTCCGAGATCGTAATGATCGACATCAACGAGGCAAAGTCCCTCGGAGAAGCCATGGACATAAAGCAGGGCATTCCGTTCTGCGCGCCCGCGCAGATCTATGCGGGAAGCTACAGCGACGCCGCCGGATCGGACATCGTGATCCTCACTTCGGGAAGCGCGAGAAAGCCCGGTCAGACGCGAATCGACCTTGCGCAGAAGAACATCGACATAACCAAGTCGATCATCCCGAAGGTCGTGCAGTACGCTCCGGATTCCATCTATATTATAGTAAGCAATCCCGTTGACATTCTTACATATCAGTTCTGCAAGTACTCCGGACTGCCCGAGAATCAGATAATCGGTTCCGGTACGATCCTCGATACCGCAAGACTCCGCACGAGACTTTCCGAGTACTTCAACATAAGCCAGCAGAACGTACACGCTTACGTTTTCGGCGAGCACGGCGATACTTCGTTCGTTCCGTGGTCGTGCGCAACGGTATCCAACATTGCGATCGACAAATACACGCAGTGCCTCAGAGACGGTGACGACACGCTCCGTCCGGTTCTCGATCACGATGAAATCGAGACCTACATAAAGAAATCCGGCGCAAAGATCATCGCACGCAAGGGTGCGACGTTCTATGCGGTCGCGATTTCCGTATGTCACATCTGCCGCTGCATATTCAGCGGAGCGGACACGACGATGACCGTATCCACCATGATGCACGGAGAATACGGTGTGGACGATGTATGCCTCAGCTCTCTCTGCATAGTCGGCAAGGACGGCCTCAACGGAAAGATCGTCGCTCCGCTTACCGCAGATGAGGAAGCATCCTTCCGCCGCAGCGCAGATTATCTCAGAAGCGTTATCGACAGCGTGACCTTCTGATCCGGCGCGGATACGTTCCGCGCCGATAGTCCTCCGCTCCGCGGAGGTACGGCGCCGCGCGTCCGCGAAAGCGGTAAGCGCGGTTTTGCCGTATACGGAAACAAGCGCCGTCCGTCGGATTTTGCTTCGGCATGCGCCAGAGTTCTCGGCTCTGCCGGGCTGCACGTTTCGACGCGGCGCGCAAATCCCGTCGGCGTTCTCGAGAATAACGACGACGCACGCCGTCCGGGAAAGCGCGAATTTTCACGATATCCGCCGCGAAAGCGCAGACGCGCTTTTGTCGGCGTTTCCCCGCATTTCCCCGAACCGCCGCGCGTAAGTGCGGCATCACCGAGTACACTCAAAGAAAGGTTTACACCTATGGAATACCGTATCGAACACGATTCAATGGGAGAGGTAAAAGTCCCCGCAGATAAATATTGGGGCGCGCAGACCGAAAGAAGCCACGAGAATTTTCCGATCGGCGTAGGCATCGAGACGATGCCGCGTGAGATCACCGCCGCTTTCGGAATCCTGAAAAAGGCTGCCGCTCTTGCAAATAACAAGCTCGTCCCCGAAAGAATGACCGATGAAAAGCTCAGCGCGATCAGCGCCGCATGCGACGAGGTCATCTCCGGAAGCCTGAACGAGCACTTCCCGCTCGTCGTATGGCAGACGGGAAGCGGCACTCAGTCCAACATGAACGCAAACGAGGTCATCGCAAACCGCGCAAACGAGATCGCCGGAAAGAAGCTGCTCCATCCGAACGACGACATCAACATGAGTCAGTCGTCAAACGACACCTTCCCGACCGCGATGCACATCTCCGCGCTCTGCGCGCTTGAGGATCGCGTGATTCCCGCAGTAAAGACGCTCATCGAAACCTTCGTCCGCCTCGAGGCGGAGAACGAGGGCATCGTCAAGAGCGGACGCACCCACCTTCAGGATGCGACGCCGATCAAATTTTCTCAGGAGATAAGCGGCTGGAGATCGTCCCTCGAAAAGGATGTCGAGCTTATCACCCTCGCCGCAAAGGGACTTCGTTCCCTCGCTCTCGGCGGCACGGCGGTCGGCACGGGGCTCAACGCTCCGAAGGGATTTGACACCCTCGTTGCAAAGGAGATATCCGAGCTCACCGGCAAGGAATTCGTCACCGCTGAGAACAAATTCCACGCGCTGACGAGCAAGGACGAGATCGTGTTCGCGCACGGCGCGCTCAAGGCGCTCGCCGCCGACATGATGAAGATCGCAAACGACGTGCGCTGGCTTGCAAGCGGTCCCCGCTGCGGTCTCGGCGAGATCACGATCCCCGAGAACGAGCCCGGCTCGTCGATCATGCCCGGCAAGGTCAATCCGACGCAGTGCGAGGCGGTGACGATGGTCGCGGTTCAGGTCATGGGCAACGACGTCGCGGTAGGCATGGCGGCTTCGCAGGGCAATTTCGAGCTCAACGTATTCATGCCGGTATGCGCATACAACTTTCTTCAGTCCGCGCGTCTGCTCGCCGAAGCGATCCTTTCGTTCAACGCGAACTGCGCCGTCGGAATCAAGGCAAAGCGCGAAAAGATGCACCGCAATCTTCACGATTCGCTCATGCTCGTAACGGCGCTCAATCCGTACATCGGCTACGAGAACGCCGCCAAGACCGCAAAGAAGGCGTACAAGGACAACATCTCCCTGAAGGAGGCGTGCGTCGAGCTCGGCTTTCTCACCTCAGAGAGATTCGACGAGGTATTCCACCCCGAAGAGATGGTCTGATCCGGGTGCTTCCGCTTCGGCGGCGAACGGGCCTTGAGCTTCGGCTTTCGAAGAAGCGCGATCGCTCTGCCGCGGAATGAAATCCGGCAGGATATCGCGCAAGGTCACGAATCGAAAAGCTGCCCGATAAAGCGCAACACTATCGCGGGACATTCCCGCAGCAAAATTCCGAACAGGGGGATTTATATATGAAGAAATACAGTTACTATCCCGGCTGTACTCTGAAAACGCAGGCAAAAGAGCTTGACGCATCCGCCCGGCGCGCAGCCGAGGCGCTCGGCTTCACGCTCGACGAGCTTGAGAATTGGCAGTGCTGCGGCGGCGTATATCCCACGTCGCGCGACGAGCTTGCCACCAAGCTTTCCTCGGTCAGAGCACTCGCAGCGGCGGAAAAGAACGGCGGAATCCTCGTCACCCTCTGCTCCGCCTGTCACAACGTGATCAAGCAGACAAACGATCTGATGATAAACGATCCCGAAAAAGCACAGAGGGTAAACAACTATCTCGGTCCCGACGACGCATACGGCGGAGGAACGAAGGTCATGCACTATCTCGAGGTCCTGCGTGACGAGATCACCTTCGATGCCGTCGCCGAGCGCGTCACCGCGCCTCTCAACGGAAAGAAGATCGCCGCATACTACGGCTGCCTGCTTCTCCGCCCGGGCAAGGTCATGCAGATGGACGATCCCGAGAATCCTCGCATAATGGAGGACTTCATATCGTCGCTCGGCGCAGATGCCGTCGTATATCCGATGAGAAACGAATGCTGCGGAGGATATCTCGCAATGGAGGATCCGTCCGCCGCGAACCGCCGCAGTCTCGCGGTTCTCAAAAACGCGGAGGAAGCCGGAGCGGAGGCGATCGTCACGGCATGTCCGCTCTGCCTCTACAATCTGAAGAAAGCCTCGGGATCGATCCCGGTATACTATTTCACGGACCTTCTCTGCAAGGCTCTCGGAACGGAGGAGTGAGATGGAAAACAAAAAGAAGAAATACGCGAAGGAAATCGAACAGATACGCCGCGAAAGCGGTGCGAAGCCCGAGCTCTGCATGGTATGCGGAAAGTGCTCCGGAAGCTGCCCCGCCTTTGACGAGATGGACGTTCATCCCCATCAGTTCGCGCAGATGATACTGCGCGGCGAGCTTGACGAGCTCATGAACAGCCGCGGAATCTACAAGTGCATGTCGTGCTTCACCTGCTCGGAGAGATGTCCGAGAGGCGTCGAGCCGGCAAAGCTTGTCGAAGCCGTCAGGATCGCGGTCATCCGCCGTCAGGATGCAAACCACATGAAGCCGGAGGATGTCCCCGCGAAGCTCGATCCCGAGCTTCCTCAGCAGGCGATAGTCAGCGCGTTCCGCAAATACGCGAAGTAAACCTCCGTCCGCTCGGACGGCAGTCACGATAATCCCCATATGAAAGGAAAGCTTTGCACGGCAAAGCGCGGTTATAAAAATGCAGAAAATCGGCGTTTTTGTATGCCACTGCGGTACGAACATTGCCGGAACGGTCGATGTATGCGCCGTTGCGGAAGCGCTCGGACATGAGCCGGGCGTCGTATTCGCCACCGAATACCAATACATGTGCTCCGAAGCCGGTCAGAAAAAGATAATCGACGCGGTACACGAGTACTCTCTCGACGGTATCGTAGTCTGCTCCTGCTCGCCCCGTATGCACGAACAGACCTTCAGAAAGACGGCGGCGACCGCGGGCATCAACCCGTACATGGTAGAAATCGCAAACATCCGCGAGCAGTGCTCATGGATACACAAGGATAAGCAGAGTGCGACCGAAAAGGCGATCATCCTCGGCCGTGCCGCAATAGCAAAGGTTCACCTCAATGCGCCTCTCACCGCGGGCGAAAGCCCCGTAACCAAGCGCGCGCTTGTGATCGGCGGCGGTATCGCCGGAATCCAGACCGCGCTCGACATCGCCGAGGCGGGCTACGAGGTCGATATCGTCGAGAAGAAGCCGACGATCGGCGGAAAGATGACGCAGATCGACAAGACCTTCCCGACGCTCGACTGCGCGGCGTGCATCCTCACTCCGAAGATGGTCGACTGCGCGCAGAACGAAAAGATCAAGATCTACTCATACAGCGAAGTCGAGGCGGTCTCCGGATTCGTCGGAAACTTCACCGTAAAGATACGCCGCAAGGCGAGATTCGTCGACGAGACGAAGTGCACGGGCTGCGGTCTCTGCACCGAAAAATGTCCCCAGAAGAAGATCCCCAACGAGTTCAACCTCGGAATGGACAACCGCCGCGCGATCTACATTCCGTTTGCACAGGCGGTTCCGAAGGTCGCAACGATCGACCCGGATCACTGCAACATGCTGAAAAACGGCAAATGCGGCGTATGCTCGAAGGTATGCTCCGCGGGAGCGATCGACTACACGCAGAAGGACACCGTGATCGAGGAAAAGTACGGCGCGATCGTTGCGGCGACCGGATACAATCCGATCGAGCTTGACAAATTCGGCGAGTTCGGATACGCTCAGTCCAAGGATGTTGTGACCTCGCTCGAATTCGAGCGTCTCACGAACGCCGCAGGTCCTACGTCGGGCACGCTGCTCCGTCCCTCCGACGGAACTCATCCGCACACGATTGTTTTCGTTCAGTGCGTCGGCAGCCGCGATACCTCCGGCTGCGGAAAGCCGTACTGCTCGAAGATCTGCTGCATGTACACCGCAAAGCACGCAATGCTCGTGCGTGAAAAGTACCCCGACACCGAAGTCTATGTATTCTACATCGACGTGCGTACCCCCGGAAAGAACTTCGACGAGTTCTACCGCCGCGCGGTCGAGGAATACGGCGTCAACTACATAAAGGGCATGGTTGGCAAGGTCTATCCCGAGGCCGACGGAACGCTCACCGTTCAGGCGTCCGATCTGATCGAGAACAAGCAGATCAAGATCTCCGCCGACATGGTCGTGCTTGCCGCAGCGATCGAGCCCGACAAGAGCGCTCGTCCGCTCGCCACGATGCTCACCGCAAGCATGGATACGAACGACTTCTTTACCGAGGCTCACCCGAAGCTCCGCCCCGTCGAGAGTCCGACCGCGGGAATCTTCCTCTCCGGCGCCTGCCAGGGACCGAAGGATATCCCCGAGACCGTCGCTCAGGCGAGTGCCGCCGCCGCGAAGGTGATCGGACTTCTCTCAAAGGATAAGCTCAAGGGCAATCCCTGCGTGGCTCACTCCGACGAGATGATGTGCAACGGCTGCTCCTCCTGCGAGAAGGTATGTCCCTACGGAGCGATCTCGTACCTCGATAAGGAATTCCGTATGCCCGACAGAACAACTCAGATCCGCCGCGTTGCGTTCGTCAACGAAGCGGTTTGCCAGGGATGCGGCGCATGCACCGTCGCCTGCCCGTCCGGCGCAATGGATCTGAAGGGCTTCTCAAACAGACAGATAATGGCGGAGGTCGATGCAATATGCCGATGAATGAAGCTAACACGGAATTTCGCCCGAAGATCGTGGCGTTCTGCTGCAACTGGTGTTCCTACGCCGGAGCCGACCTTGCCGGAACGAACCGCGCATCCTATCCGGCGGATGTCAAGATAATCAGAGTTCCCTGCTCCTGCCGCGTGAATCCGATATTCATCCTCCGCGCGTTCCAGCGCGGTGCGGACGGAGTTATCATGTGCGGCTGTCATCCGGGCGACTGCCACTACACCTCCGGAAACTACTACGCCCGCCGCCGCATGACGATGCTCTTCTCGATGCTCGACTACCTCGGAATCGAGAAGGAGCGCACGAGAGTCGAGTGGGTCAGCGCCGCCGAGGGCGCTAAGTTCGCAGCGACGATGAACGAATTCGTCCGTGATGTCACGGCACTCGGAAGAAACAGAAGATTGGAGGATCTGAGATGCAGGAAAGACTCATAAAACGCGCATCGGAGCTGCTCTCCGACGGAACCGTCGACCGTGTCGCAGGCTGGAAGGCAGGCGAAATGGGCTACGATGTGACCCCCGCGATCTTCGAAAGCGCAAAGGAGCTTGAAGAGGAATTCGTATTCAGCGATTTCTGCGGAGCGAACCTCTCGAAATACCTCATCCGTCAGACAAAGCGCGACGGAAAGATCCTTGTATTTCTCAAGATATGCGACACATACAGCCTGAATCAGCTCATCACCGAGCATCGCGTTGACCGCGATAAGGTGTATGTGATCGGCATCGGCTGCTCCGGTATGGCTGATCCGGTAAAGCTCCGCGAAGCGGGCATCACCGGAATCACCGGTATTAAAGGAACCGGCGACAGCTTTGAGATCTCCACCGTCTACGGAGACCGCACCGTGCCGAAGAAGGACGCGCTCTGCGTAAAATGTCTCTCATGCAAGGGCGGAGAGCACGTCATATTCGACGAGCTCATCGGCGAAGAGATCACTCCTCCCGAGCCTCTCGACAGATTCGACGGAGTTCACCGCCTCGAGGAGATGACCCCCGAGGAGAGATACGAATTCTGGCGCGGCGAGCTTTCTCGCTGCATCCGCTGCAACGCATGCCGCAACGTATGTCCCGCCTGCTCCTGCGAAAACTGCGTATTCGACAATCCCGCATCCGGGATATCGCAGAAGGCGGCAGCCGATTCGTTCGAGGAGAATATGTTCCACATAATCCGCGCGTTCCACGTTGCCGGACGCTGCACGGACTGCGGAGAATGCTCGCGCGTATGCCCCGAGCACATCCCGCTCCACCTCCTGAACAGAAAGTTCATCTCCGACATAAACGGATACTACGGCGAATATCAGGCGGGGAAGGAAGCCTTCTCCCGCGCGCCGCTCACAAACTACAGCACGGACGACGCGGAGCCGTCCGCCGTATACGGCAAATGATTGCGATCCGCCGAGCGGATCTGAGAATATGCCCATAAAATAAAAGAAAGGCAGGGCAACAAAGAATGCATTTTCTTCCGAAGGATAAGCTGGATGCGTTTTTCACCCGGCTGTCCGAAAACGCCGCGCTGTACATCCCGTCAAAGGACAAGAACGGCAGAACAAAATACACGAAATACTCCCCCGCGACCGAAGATCACGGGGCGACCGAGTACAGCGACGCCGTAAATACCGAACGCAGCGCAAAGGATTTCTTCTTCCCGCAGACGGAAAACCTCGCGGATTTCCGCCTCGAGGGCAAGAAGGTCGAGGTTATCGACACCCGCTCCCCCTCCGAGGATTTCGTGATCTTCGGAGTGCGCGCCTGCGATGCCGAAAGCTTTAAGATCCTCGACTCCGTATATCTTGCGGAGCCCGTGGATTCGTACTATGCAGACCGCCGCGCTCACGGCACCGTAATGACCGTGGCGTGCTCGTCTCCCGCCGAAAGCTGCTTCTGCCGCACCTTCGGCATCGATCCCACCGCGCCCGGCGGCGATGTCTCCTGCGCAATGACGGACGAGGGTCTCTACCTCACCACCGTCACCGAAAAGGGCGAAGCCCTCGTCTCCTCGGTGTCCGATATGCTCGCCGAGTCCGACGGCGAAAGCGTCCGTGCGCAGGCTGAAAAATGTAACGAGATCCTCGACCGCCTCCCGCTCGCAAAGCTGAAACCGGACGCTTTCGGCGGCGATACGCTCAACAAATACTTCTCCTCCGACAAGTGGGCATCCCTCTCCGAGTCATGCCTCGGATGCGGCTCCTGCACCTTCGTATGTCCCACCTGTCAGTGCTACGATATCCGCGATTTCGACACCGGACACGGCATCCGCCGCTTCCGCTGCTGGGACAGCTGCATGTACTCCGACTTCACGAAGATGGCTCACGGAAATCCCCGTCTTACGCAGCTTGAGCGGTTCAGACAGCGCTTCATGCACAAGCTTGTCTACTACCCCGCAAACAACGACGGCAAATTCGGCTGCGTCGGATGCGGCCGCTGCCTCGTGAAATGCCCGATCTCGATGAACATCGTCAAGGTAATGAAGTGCCTCGGAGAGGCAGACGGAGAGTAAGCCCCGAAAATCGGCAGACAGAATGACGGATGCCGTCGGACATGAGCGCCCGCGCTTCGGCAGCGCCCGTCCGGACCCGTTACTATTTGTGCCGCCGTGCGGCGAAATGGAGATTACTATGAATAAAGAAACGTTGATACCTCTCGTCGGAGTCGTCACGGATATACGGAGAGACACTCCCGACGTCAAAACCTTCCGTGTTGTCGGAACGGACGGCAAAAAACCGTTCGTCCACATACCCGGACAGTGCGCCATGCTCTCCGTTCCCGGCGTGGGCGAGGGAATGTTCTCGATCACGTCCTCCCCGACGGTAGAGGAATACATGGAATTCAGCATAAAGAAATGCGGATGTCTCACGAGCTGGCTTCACATGATGGAGCCCGGTCAGGAGATCACGATCCGCGGTCCCTACGGCAACGGCTTCCCCGTTGAGGGAGCGCTGAAGGGCAAGGACCTCCTCTTTATCGCGGGCGGTATCGGACTTGCTCCGCTTCACTCCGTGATAAACTACGTCCGCGCAAAGAGAGAAAACTACGGCAGCGTGCAGGTCATCTACGGCTCGCGCTCCGCGGACGATCTCGTCGATTACGCGGAAATTCTCAACGAATGGGAAAGCGATCCCGGCATAGAGGTCAATCTGACGATCGACCGTGAGCAGGAGGGCTGGGACGGTCACGTCGGATTCGTTCCGAACTACGTCAAGGAGCTTTCTCCCGATCTCAAAAAGACCGTTCTCATGTGCGGTCCTCCGATCATGATAAAGTTCACGCTTGCGGGGCTCAAGGAGCTCGGCTTCTCCGAGACGCAGGTCTACACCACGATGGAGCTTCGCATGAAATGCGGAGTCGGCAAGTGCGGACGCTGCAACATCGGCTCGAAGTACGTCTGCAAGGACGGTCCCGTATTCCGCTTCGACGAGCTCGGCGAGCTTCCGGACGAATATTGATCCCGCGACGGCGCGTCCCGTGCGTGCCGAAAAAAGAAATCACGAAGGATCGGCTTTCCGCCTCCTCCGAAAAAACGGCTTTTCTGCTTTCCGGAGACAAGCTTTCCGGCTTTGAAAAAGACCGCAAAGAAAGGATTGGTCACGAACCTATGGAAAACATGGTAAATATCTTTCTTATGGGTAAGAAATACGAGGTTCCCTCAAGCCTCACCATAATGAAGGCTATGGAATACGCGGGCTACCGCCTCGTCCGCGGCTGCGGCTGCCGCAACGGCTTCTGCGGCGCCTGTGCTACGATCTACCGCATAAAGGGAGAGACGGCGCTCCACGCATGTCTTGCCTGCCAGACTCAGGTCGAGGAGGGAATGTACATAGCGACTCTGCCCTTCTTCCCGCTCGTCAAGCAGGTATACGATATCGAAAAGATATCCCCCTCCGAGCAGATCATGATGCAGCTTTATCCCGAGATCTACTCCTGCATCGGCTGCAACGCCTGCACCAAGAGCTGCACTCAGGGACTCAACGTCATGCAGTACATCGCATACGCGCAGCGCGGCGATTTTGAGAAGTGCGCCGAGGAGTCCTTCGACTGCGTTATGTGCGGCGTATGCTCGTCGAGATGCCCCGCCGGAATTTCCCACCCGCAGGTCGCGCTCCTTGCGCGCCGCCTCAACGGAAAATATATTGCTCCCGAATCACTCCACCTCACCGAGCGTGTCCGCGAGATCGAGAACGGCGACTTCAAGGAGCTTATCGAGAGCCTCATGAACAAGCCGATCGAAGAGCTCAAGGAGCTTTACAACAACCGCGAAATCGAAAAATAAGATACGGCGCAATTTACCCGTGATATCCGAAAATTAAAGAAAGGCATGGTCACAAATACATATGTATACTGCCGAAATGCTTGAATCAATGAAAAAGGTCGAGGCAAAGCGCGCCGAGAACGCTGTGCTTGAGCCACGACGTATGACGGCTGAGGAGAAGGACGCTCTCCTTGCGTCGTATCATCCCGACTATAAGAAAAACGAGTTCGAAAGCCTCTTGATCGGCGCGAACAAGGGCGAAAAGGTACCTCATGAGCTTGCCGCGCTCCTTCAGGGAAAGAGCCGCATCACCTCGGACGGAGTTGATCTCTCCGACCCCGATTACGACGTCGATGTGCTCGTGATCGGCGGCGGCGGTGCGGGCGCGTCCGCGGCGATCGAGGCAAACGAGGCGGGAGCCGACGTTATGATCGTCACCAAGCTCCGCATCGGCGACGCAAACACGATGATGGCGGAGGGCGGAATCCAGGCAGCCGACAAGCCCGGCGATTCCCCCGCAATCCACTACCTCGACGCCTTCGGCGGCGGACACTTCGCCGCAAAGCCCGAGCTGCTCGAGAAGCTCGTCACCCTCGCTCCCGAGGCGATCAAATGGCTGAACGAGCTCGGCGTGGAATTCGACAAGGCTCCCGACGGCACGATGATCACCACCCACGGCGGCGGCACCTCCCGCAAGCGCATGCACGCCGCAAAGGACTACTCCGGCGCGGAGATCATGCGCACCCTGCGCGATGAGGTTCTAAACCGTCAGATTCCCGTGGTTGACTTCACCTCCGCGATCGAGCTGATCCTCGACGAGAACGGAAAGGCGTCCGGCGCGGTTCTCATGAACATGGAGACCGAAGAGCTTCTCGTTGCACGCGCAAAGACCGTAATAATCGCAACCGGCGGCGCGGGACGGCTCCACTATCAGGGCTTCCCCACGTCGAACCACTACGGTGCGACGGCGGACGGACTTGTACTCGCATACAGAGCGGGCGCAAAGCTTCTCTACCCCGACACCCTTCAATATCACCCGACGGGCGCGGCTTTCCCGGAGCAGATCTTCGGCGCACTCGTCACCGAAAAGGTCCGTTCTCTCGGTGCGAAGCTCATCAACGTGAACGGCGAAGCGTTCATGCATCCGCTTGAGACGCGCGACGTTTCCGCCGCATCGATCATCCGCGAGTGCTCCGACCGCGGAAACGGCATCCACACCGCAGACGGCGTGGGCGTATGGCTCGACACCCCGATGATCGAAATGAAGAACGGCGAAGGCACGATCGAAGCGCGCATCCCCGCGATGCTCCGTATGTTCGGCAAGTACGGCATCGATATCCGCCGCGAACCGATTCTCGTATATCCGACACTCCACTATCAGAACGGCGGAATCGATATCACCCCCGACGGAATGTCCGCAGTCCCCGGTCTCTTCGTAGCCGGAGAGGCAGTCGGAGGAATCCACGGACGCAACCGTCTGATGGGCAACTCGCTTCTTGACATCATCGTATTCGGCAGAAGCGCCGGACAGCACGCCGCCGCAATGTCGAAGGATACCGAGACCGGAGCGCTTACCCTCAGCCATCTCGACCGCTTCAACGCGGAGCGCGATACCGCCGGAATCACCGACGATACGGTATCACCGCGGCTTCTCCCCGATTACGCACGCCGCGCAAACTGAAAACAACAGTTTTTTCTCCTTCTTTCGCCGCCGCGCACCGAGCGCGGCGGCGAAACCGCGAATGCGGATGTTTCCCGGCACAGCCGGACAGAATCAAAATTTAAAAGGAACGGTACAAACCAATGCCATTTATAACAGATCTTCTTGAAGCGCTGACCATATTCTGCTTCGGTCTTTCGTGGCCGATCTCGATCCGCAAATCCTACATTTCACGCACCGCGAAGGGAAAGAGCCTCTTCTTTGAGGTGTTTCTTCTCATCGGATATATGTTCGGCATAATCAGAAAGATCATCCAGACTGCCGGAGGCAGCTCGGGATTCATCTTTTTCCTCAGCTTCTTCTTCTATGTTCTCAACTTCGTCGAGATCTCGATCGACGTTGCACTCTATTTCAGAAATACCCGCCTCGACAAGCTCGCGGATGCCGAAAAGGCAAAGGCGGAGTAATCCGCACAATGAACGGGGAATACCTCACGGTATTCCTTTTTGTTTTCGTGCGGAGTCCCTCCGGCACGGATAAAAGGACTGTCCGACGGCAAACACCGTCGGACAGTCCGCATCGCTTACTTTCCGTCCTCGCCGAGCGTGCGTATCGTCTGAATGATATCCTTCATGTTGACGTATCCGTCGCTGTTCACGTCCGCCTGGGATTCGTCGATCTTCACGTCCCATCCGGATACCGACCGGATCACCCGGATCACGTCCTTCATATCGACCGAGCCGTCCGAATTCGCGTCTCCGATTATATCGAAAGCCACGTTCATATCGACATTTCCGTTTATGCCGACGACTCTGCCGGTAGAGGAATACTGCCACATGCGGCAGCGCTCGGGAAGCTTGCCCGAGCTCCAATTCGCCTCCCATACGGGAACGCCCGCCGGAGAGTCAAACCGACTGTCGAGCCACCATGAATTCGCGTACACCATCGGGCGCAGTCCCGCCGCCTTCACCTTGCCGCAGAAGCGCGCAACAAGCGCGGTAAGCTTCGCCTTATCGGACGGGAGAAATCCCGAATCCTCAACGTCGAGCGCCGCCCAAAGCTGAAGATCGAAACGGTACTCGGAGACAAGCTTTATAAAAAAATCCGCCTCCTCGTCCGCTTCCTTTTCGTTCCGCGCGCAGAAATAATGATACGCTCCGGCGTACAGACCGCCCTGAGAGGAGAGGCGCTTTATATTGGTTCTGAATTTCGGATCCTCAAACGGAGCGTTGTACTCCGCCGTGCGTCCCTGTGATGCCTTGAGGATCACGAAATCCATGCCCGCATTCTTCACCGCTCTGAAATCCGGCTCTCCCTGATACAGCGAGATGTCGATTCCGCGGTATGCTTTTTTGTATCCCATTTTATTTTCCTTCCTTTGAATTATCCGTGCTTTCCTCGCCGCCGTCTCCGCCGCTCTTTTCCGATTTGCCCGTAAGACACGGCAGATTCATTATTGCCGAAAAGCCTGCAGCCGCCGCGGAGATAACGACTCCGGTAAGCGCGCTCTTCAGCGCATTGAAATTCTGCGCCGACGAGGACACCGCATAAACGATGTTTACCGATGCGTATCCCGCCGCAGCCTGCACAAACGTGCGCAGTGCACGGCGAAGGCACGATTTCAGTGTTTTTTCCTCCTTCAAAAGATCACTCCTTTTTGTCCCTGCTTCTGTTTTCAAGAAGAGATATTCTTGTTTCGTGAGATGCAAGCTTGCTTACAAAGTGTTCGTTGCGTTCATCCTGATTCTCGATGAATTCACGGAGCTGACGCACCGCCTCCTCAAGCCTTGTCATCGTCCCGTTTACCTTTACAACAACCGTCATCACCGAAATAAACGCGCCGATAAGCGTGACGGCTCCCGCAACCGTTTCCCAGCCTATTTTTTCACTTCCCCTCACCGCTCCGTCGTCTGCCGTCCGCAGGACAGAGAAGCGTCCTCATTCGGCGGCGGTGCCGAATGCCGTCGTATGATATCCGTATATCAGGAGGCAGCCGTCCGCGCCGTTTCCGCCCGAGGCGGAAAACGAGGTGCTCACGCAGCCGCCGCCCGATCCGCCCGATCCGGCGCCTATCCCCTTCTTTCCGGAGGATGAAGAACCCGAGATTCCGGCACCACCCGCGCCGAACGGAGACGGCGCGCCGATTCCGCAGGACGCGATTTTGTCGGACGGAAGGGAATACCCTCCGTCGCCGCCGCGCTCTCCGATATACGCGCCGACAGCACCGCCTTTCCCGCCGGGAAACGACATACCTTCTGCCCATGTGCCGCCGACACCGCCGGAGCCTCCCGGAGCGTGATATCCCGCAAACGAGCTTTCGCCTCCGTCGCCTCCGCTTCTTTCGGCGCTGCCCGAGCCTCCCGCTCCTATCTTTATTTTATGCGTTCCGTGAGACAGCGTGACCCCGCATACACTTACATAAGCGCCGGCGCCGCCGCCGCCTCCGCGTGAATCGGAATGTCCGCAGCATCCTCCGGCACCTCCTCCGCCGATCATCTCAAAGTCGTATCTGTTCGCGTCCGACGGATTTTTCGACGTATCAAACTCATATTCCCCTGCACGGTTGTATATCTGCAGGAGCGTTCTCCTGTACGGGAGCACGGTTCTGTACTTTCCGTCTCCGCAGAGCACCTCGCCCGAGGTGCCGTCTGTTTTTACCGCGCCGCAGACCTTTCGCACCTCGGTGTTTTCGCTCTTTGTGAGAGCGTCCGTCTCCGCCTCATGCGCTTTTATCCCCGCCTCGATCAGCGCACTCGCTCCGCGCAGCGACGCAAGCACCCGAAGGTCGGTCACGGTCGCCTCATTCACGGACGAAGCCCCGGCGGGCATGTAGATTTCGGCAAGCGCAAGCTCCTTTACGCTGTCCGTCGAGGTAAGCGCGGGAGGCTGCGGATCGTCCGACGGCATTCCCGATTTGATAACGACGGTCATGGCGCGTATCGACAGATCAAGCTTGAGCACGCAGAGATCTCTGCGCGCCTTCGTCGCGGCGGCGCTCGATATCGCGCGCACGCCGATCGAGCTGTTCACATATGTATACCCGCCGAGGACCGCGCCGCCGGGCGCGATCTTGACCGTAAGCGAATCCACCGCACTCACCTTGAAATCGTCGGGCGCAAGTACGCCGTCCGAAAAATACGCAGCCTTCTCCGCCGCAAGATCGGCGGCGCTGTAGGTTATATCTGCCGAGCCCGACGAGGTATCGGCGTTGAAAAAAAACGATTTGTTCAAAAATTTACTCCTTCCGTTATATGCTCAGCCTTGCCGAGCAGACACTCTGTCCGTTTTCGGTGACGTGCATCTTCCCCATCACGCGAACGGCGCTTATATCCGAGGCGGGCGAGAAAAGCGTGCATATGTCTCCGACCTCGATCCCTTCGGCGGCGGACTGCATTATCTGCGCCGATATCTCGCGCTTCGGGCGGTGTGCGGCAAGCTCCTGCCTGCCTCTCGTCCTGAGCGCCGCAAGATACCCCGCCTCATCGAAGACCTTCGCTCCGCTCTCGTTCACCGAGGTGTATATCCCCACGCCGATCCCGCTTTTCACATAAATCTCGCGCCGCGCCTGACCGACATCGACAAAGCTGTCGCCGAACGAGTATGCGCCCGCCGAAACCGTCACCGTGTAGTACGAGCCGTCTTCCTTCTGCGCTCCGCGCACCGTCACATAATTGCGGTAGTCCGAAAGATCTGTGTCCGTCGATACCGCCGCCGCAGTGTCAAAGCCTTCACTGAGAAATACGCACTCATCCGCACCCGAGCCGAGCGTCCGATCGCGGAAGGTGCGGACGGAAAAGACGAACTTCTCCGCGGAAAAATCGTACTCCGTCCGAAATCCCGCCGAAAACGGGCGCACCGCGTCCGTCATCACCGAAAGAAGATTCCCGGGCTCATGAACGATAACCGCACTCTCGCCTGCGCTCCCCTGCTTTACCGTGAGGCTTTTCGGGAATGCGGACATACCGTAAGCCATCGCAAGACCGTACACCGCCGAATCAAACGGACACGAATTCTTCACGGTGACGGGCAGTATCCGCCGGGAGAAAAACGAAAGTATCCCGCGCCCCGAAATGCGCGCCGTTCCTGCCCCGGTGTCGCGCCCGACACCCTCGATCACATATAGCGCGCTCTCGCCGATGAGCGCGTATTCGCCGATTGCCGGGATGTACGCGCGATCAAGCGAAAGCGTACACGAAAACTCCCCCGGCGCGCGAAACTCCTCGGAATATTCAAGGCGCACGAAATCGTCGCACACCGACTTTATTTTAAGATCCTTCCCGAGGAAGCGTATGACCGTCTCTTTCATAACGACCTCCTCATGCAAATATGTACTGCGGCACGATCCGCACGCTGACATCCGGCGGCGACGAGGACGAGCAGTACCATGTAAGCTCGTTTTCCCCCGGCGGCAGAATGAAGAACGCGCACCTCTTGTCGAGATTGCCGAGCTCGCTTTCTCCCGACGCATTGACCACGGACTTTTTCCCATAGCGCGTATCAAGAGTGAGCGTTTCGCCTGCATCAATGCTCCGCGTCACGGCGAAGTTGTCCGAATATGCGTCCGACTTCAGGATAAACGATGTCGCCGCCGCCGGAAAATGAAAACGCGCGACAAATCCGCACGGCGCGTCGCCGCAGTTTGAGACCGCGACCGAGCCGCGGCTCGAGATCGTGCCGACACTGTCACCGGCTGCACTTATCGCGTGCGGGAAATAAAGCGAGTCGGCAACCGTGTACCGACCGTAAAATGTCACCTCATCCCCCTCGAAAAACGGAGACGCGGAAATCAGCGTAAGCACAAAGTGATCTCCTCTGCCCCTGCCGAATGCGCCCTCGGTGAGAAATTCGAGCTTTTCGGTCTCGACCGTGCGCCGCAGACCGTCAACGGTGAGCGCAAACTCGCCGCCGACCGAGGCGATCGCGCACAGCAGCCGCTTCTTGTCGAAAAGTGCGCCCTCCGACGGGATAAGGTATCCCTCTATCCTGATCCGCCCCTCGCCGACGGCGGCGGGGAGCAGTTCGACACCGAACGCGGCGTTTTTCGCAATCGCCTTTCTCGTGAGTCTCGGATACGAGCACGAAAAGGACGAAAGAATCGCCTGCGCGCCGTCGAAGGTAAACTCGCCGAGACGCGGCGAAATCAGCCTGACATCCCTCACGCGCTCACCTCCGCGGGTGAGAACGAGACCGACGCGCGCTTGCCTGCAAGCCCGCTCTCGCTTGTCACGGAGAACGATATCCCGTTCTCGCTGCACGTTCCGAGCTCCATGACCGCCTCGCTCGGCGCGCTCGAGCGGAGATAAAGCTGAAACTCCTCGCCGCCGTCGAGCGGACATATGAGAAGAAAGCTGAGCGTATTTCGATGCGCGCGTTCTCCGGAAAGCGCAAGCACCGCCGATCCGTCCGCCGACCAGCCGTCTGCCGACGGTACGATATTTTCCGCATCCGAGCCTATCAGCACGGACAGCAGACGCGGAGATATCCTCGCAAGCGTCCCGCTCACGCAGGTGCGCTCCCCGTATCTCAGCGTAGCCGCAACATTGCCGTCCTCATCGAATATCTCGCTGACCCTCGCCGTATATTTTACCCTCACGCCGCCTCTCGTCGGTCCGGCATAATTCTCCGGGCGGCGCATATCCTTCTTTTCCACTGCTCCCGACGCAAGATAAAGCTCTCCCGAGGTCAGTGCAAATTCACTTACCGTTTCATTTCCTTCAGTCATAAATTCGACCGTGGCTTTCGCTTGGCGAAAGCTTCCCTTCTTTTGAAATTCACGGAGAAGCCTTCCGTTTCCGCATCCTGACGCTCCGTACCGCCGAGATGCCCGGTCCGCACAGCATGATGTGCCTTCGGCATACGTTTTTTCCGTTTTTCCTTCGGCAAAGGGCGCCGCCGGGGAAGAAAATCTCCCCGGCGAATCCCCCGACAAGCGGCGTATCTGACAATCAGTACCCCGTCAAAAGAAATCCCGACTTCACAAAGTAAAGACCCGACTTTCTTATGTATCCGCAGGAGGAGCCCTCCGCAACCTCCTCGACGTGAACGGCGCGAATCCCCGTTCCGACGCGGTCGAAGTCCGCCTCCGATACAAGCGCGGAGCGCGCGCTGCTGTACATCGCCATGGCTCCGGCAAGGCTCGGCGAAACGAACCGCACTTCAAGGCGTCCGCTCTTTCGTCTGCCGCCCGATTTTCCCGGGAAATAACGGTATACCGCCGTATCCGTGAGAAAAGCAGACGGCGCGGGAATTATCCTCGCGCCCGGAAGCGCATCCTTCAGCTTCATAAGCACAGCTTCAAGCATTGCCGTCCCCCTCAAACATGACTCTTTCAAGCGCCATCACCCACAGCCTCCCCACGCACCGTGCGGAGCACACCGTGTACCGCGCGTTACCCGAAACGAGGCTCATCCCGCGGACAAATCCGCCGAGCGGCGCGCGCTCGCGGCGCACGACTCCGGTAAAACGGAGCCTCGTCCGTTCAACGTCGTCCTCGGAGCTTTCCTCCTCGGAAAGATAGGACATCGCGCATCTCACCGTACCGAGCGGCGAGGGCGCGCTCCGCGTGCCGAACATATCGGTGCGCGGCGGTGAAAACAGATCGTACGTCTTCTCCGCTCTCCTCACGATATCACCCCCGGCTTGCGCGCACGTCGGAGAACTGCCTTGATCTTTTCGCTGTAATCCGGACGGTAATGCTCCGATATTCCGGACAGGCTACGCGAGGATATTCCCTCACCGCCGAGCGCGCCGTAATCCTGCGCCGCCATCTCGACTGCGACGCATTCAAGCTCATCGCCGAGGGCGGGAAGCCTGCAATACGAAAGCGCGTATCTTTCGGCGGAATCAAGGAGGAACGAAAGAAGCTCATCCCGCGATTCATCCTCCGCCGAGATGTCGAGGAGCGCTTTGAGCTTTGAAATATCCCTCATGCGCACGCCTCTTTACGCTGCCGTGACCACGGCGGAAGCAACGCAGAGTCCGTCCGTTCCCGCCTCCGCGACCGAAATTCTCTCGCCCGCCGCAGCGTCGAGCTTGGATGAGCCGTCCCACTTGTTCCACGAAGAAACGTCCTCTCCGCCGAGCGCGGCAAAGTCCGCCTTTCTCCAATAGATATCGTCGGAGCTTGTCTTCTTTCCGCTGACCGTAAGCGTGCCGGACGATACGGACGCCGTGATATCGGCAGCCTTCTTTCCGAGGATCACGGTAGAGGTGTCGTCAACGAGCGCGATAAGTCCGCATCTTTCGTAAACGACAGTGTTTATCTTCGTCTCGATGTCGCGGTCCTGCTCAAGCGACGCCTCGCGCTTGACAAAGAACTTCACTGCGTTCCGATCGGTGATGATCGCCATACCGTCGGGAACGAGAGCGGAGAAGAGCACGGGAACTCCGCAGAGCGTGCCGAACTGTCCCGTGTAAACGATCTCGCCGGAATGAGCCGCGATAAAATCGGAATCGCGGCGGATCGCGGCGCGGCAGGCGGCGGACATGATGATGAAGAGCCCGTCCTCGACCTCGCGTCCGAGAGACGCAAGCGCATCCACCACATCTCCGTATGACAGCGCATTGCCGCTGTATGCGTGGCGGTTCGACGTCTTTTTCAGCTCGCCGAAATACTCGCCCCTGACCTGATTTGCCATAACGTCGGCGATTCCGGAAAGCGCAATATCGATCATCGCGGGGTCCTGCATCGCCTCCATGTCGTTGTAGCGGAAGGTCTGCTGATATCTCTTGACCTTGTACTCCTTCGGGGTGAAGGTAAGCTCTCCGACGTTCGTGTTCGCCTGACCGCCGTCGAGAGTCTCGACACTGCCGCGGTAGGTGTAGCGGTTGATGACCTTCGTAAGTCCCGCGCCCTCTTCGAGGCTCTTGTCAACGCTCATGAGAGCGCGCACCTCGATTTTGGAATCGACGAGTTCGGTAAGCTTTGATTCAAGTACTGTATTTTCGTATACGGTATTAGCCATTTGTTTTTTCCTTTCGTAATTAAAAAGATTTTTTCCGTCCCCGGCGCGTCACTGCGCGCCGAGCATCTCCTGAAGCCGCGCGACCGGAATCGTGCGAAGCTCCTCCGACGTGAATTTTATTCCTTTCTCCGCCGCCTTCGGCGCATCCGAGGAAAGACGGCGTTTTGTCTCCCTTGATGCAAGCGACGCTACGGTATCCGCAAGCGCGCCGACCGCTTCGGCACAATCACGGGCAGGCATGATAAGCGGAAGAAGGGTCGCGGGAAGATCGCGCTCGCCGAGAAGGCGCACTATCTCAAGCTCCCGTTCGCGCTGCCTGCTTCGTTCGCGCTCCCCTTCAAGCTCGGCGCAAAGCCTCTCGCGCTCCGCCTCGAGCGACGCGGTAAGCTCCGCCGCACGCTTTGAGGCTTCCCCGGCGATCGCCTCCTCCGTCTCCTTCTCCCATTTACGGCGCGCGCCCGATACTCTGCGATCTCCTTCGGATTGGAGAAGCGCGCGTACCTCCTCGGCACTGTAGAACGCTCCGCTCTTCTGTCCGTCGGACGGCGGAACTTCTCCGCCCGACGCAGCCTCCTCGCTCTCCTTTTTCAGAGCGTCGGGCATGACCTCTCCGACTTTGCTTCGTGTTTCTCCGTCCGATCCTCGCCCGATGACTCCGCCCGGGCTGTCGGACGCGCGATCGGCTTCATTTCCCGTGTCCTGCGCACCGTATCCCACGGAGGCACCTCCTCCGGTATCGGCTTTGCCGCAGGGTGAAACGCAGAACGCGCCGCCCGGCGCACTACCGCTTTCCGCTGCCGAAAAGTCCTTCTTTTCTTCCGTCATGTCCGTCACGCCTCCTTCCTTTCCGCCGCCATTCTCGCAGCCTCCGTATCCGCATTCGCAATAAACGGCAGAAGCTCGTGTATGGTCTTTCTCGACACGATTCCGTCAAGCTCCTTTGCAACCGCCGCTGCGCTCTCGTAATTTCCGGGCAGATTGCGCACGAACTGCGGGCGCAGCGCCTGCCAATCGAGCGCTCCGCCGAGCTTCGCGGATATGCACGATACGACCTCCCATCTCCTCATCAGAGATCGGCGGAAATACTGCTCCGTCGTGCATACGCGGTTGTCGAAATTCGCCATTCGATACTTGATCGCCGTACCGGACAGCGCTGAGTGCCCGACAGTCTCCTCCGCCATATCGACCGTGTTTGAAAAGCGGTAGATATCCTTCGCTATGCGGTTCTTCAGATTTTCGATGTACGCATCGTTCGTCGTCTTTGTAAGCCACCGCGCGTCTCCGCCCTCATCCACAAGCAGCACTCTCTCACGGCGGAAGCGCTCAATATCCTCCCGGTCGGCGCCTCCCATTCCCGATATCACGAGATAACTGTCCGCGAAAAGTTCAAAGTCGTTCACGCAGTCGCTTTCAAGGCGGTTGTAAGCGTCAACGAGAGAGAGCACCGGCTCGAAATCCCCGGTCATATCGCGGTTATTCCGATAAAAGTTCACCGGCACCATGCCGAAGTAATGCTCCCTCTCCCCCGTTTTCTCAAGCTTTCCGCCGTCAAGTCGGAAGGTTTCGATCCCCTCCTCACCGTATACCTCGACCACGGTATCCGACGAGAAACGCGGAACGTAAAACCTCACCGCCGCGCGCACCTCTTCGTCGAGCGAATCCGACATTATCGGAAAGACCGACGTCGGATCGAGCGCCGAGAACCTCGGCACGCCGTCGCCGTCTACCCATATAAGCTCCGCCGCGCGTCCGTAGACCGACATATCCCGTGCAAGCGCGCTGTTCTGAAACGCTTCATCGTTATATGACGATATCTCCGCCGCAAGGCGCAGCGTGCCGGCGTCGTCCGACGAGTATGTGATCGGAATCCCGAGAAAGTACCCGACCGTGCAGTCCGTGATCGATCGGCAGAAATTGTTGACCAGCCTGTTATCGGGCTTCAGCGTGCTCCGCTGACCCTTCAGTATGTCGTGCTTTCCGCCGTAGTAATCACCGAGCCGCACAAGCCGCGGCCTCTCGAATTTCCGGAATGACGCAAATTGCATCATTATTTCGTCTCTGTCCAAGTTTATCCCCTTTCTTAAATCCGTCACATTCTGCGCGGAATACGTCCGCTCCGGCGCCGTGACCCGCACCGACCAACCCCCATCCGGGTTCGTTCCCTCCCGCCCTTTCATTCTTTTTCCGCCCGACTAAAGCCCGAGCGAACTCGCATCGACGGTCCGCGCCCGTCCGCGCCTCATGCCCTCGACCGAATACCTCAGCGCCGCCATCGCATCGTCGCATCCGAACGCGGGCGTGTCTGTAAGCTCTCCGCTCTCCCCGTCGCGCATCCAGCACCACTGCGATATCTCGCCGACCGTGTTCACACACCGCGAGTCAATGTATATCCTGCGGCTCCGCAGAAAATCGATCTGCGCATTCACACTGCCCGGCTCCTTCTTCACGCCGACCGCGCGGTACCCCGCGCGCCGCCACGTCTTTATCCTGTCGGGCTCCGCACTGTCGCAGTACATGACCGCATTTTTTGAAAATCCTTCCCCCTCGGCAAGCGAAATTATCTCCGACGTGTCACGACCGCGCACATATATCTCCCGCAGGACGTACAGATCGCCGTCGCGCTGCGCCGTCTCGAGGATGCAGTCCGCATGGTTGAAGCCGAAGTCCTGCGCATACCACACTTCGGAGAAATCCTCACGCGAAAACGTCCCGACCTCGTAATTCGGCAGTATCAGCCCCTCGCTCCCCACACCCCATTCGCCGAGCGCATACACGCGGTATCCGTCGGGATCGCTCTCGCGCCTGCGCTCCATGCGCCGCGCATAATCCGGATCGATAAAACGGTTTTCCGTGTAGACCGACTTCGATATAAACACATCCCTATCGTCGGGCACGTCAAAGAACCGCCGCTTTATCCAATGCCGCGCCGATACGGGATTGAACGTCATCGTGATCTGATAATACAGATTCGGATTTATCCCGCCGAGCGCACCGCGCAGCCTGTCGTCAAGCATGTCGAAATCCGCCTCCGAAAGTTCCGTCGCCTCCTCGATCCAGATCCACGTCAGCTTACCCGACGAAAACGATACCGACTTTATCCGCTCCCGCTGCGCGTCCGAGCAGACCCCTCGGAATATTATCCTCCCGCCCGTCGCCGCGCACTCGAGGAACATCCTGTCCTCCGAGATCTGCCAGATCTCGCCGAAGCGCGCGCCGAATATCCGCTTCACCGCACCGCACAGCTCCGCAAACGCACTTGTCCGCGCGCTCGCCTCCGTCTTCCTCACGACCATCAGATTCGCCCCGCAAAAGCGTCGGTCCGAAAGCTTCAGAATATAATCCTGCGCCGTGTTGTAGCTCTTGCCGCTCCCCGCCGATCCCATCAGTATGCGGTATCGCGCGCGGCTCGCGTTCGCCTCACGGAAGGTCGGATTGAAGGATACGCTTATCTCATTCGCCATAATCGTAATTTACGACGAGCGATATCTCCCCGCCGTCGTTCCTCCTCTCGCACATCGCGCGGTATTGGTCGAGCGCGCGCAGCTTGTCCGATACCTTGATCTCGCCGAGCGAGGCGTCCGCAAACGCGATCTTCTCGTATTCGCGGATTATCCGATCGCTTTCCGTCCCGTGTTCCGCACAGTCTCTGCCCGATGAGCAGTCTCTGCCCGATAATGTACCGTCTCTGTCCGATGCACCGCGCCCGACCGCCTCTCCGAACACTTCTTCGACCGCTTTTTCGACCGCCGCTTTAGTTATCCCTGCTTCGCTTTGCCTTGCCGCGGCTGCTTCGTCCGATCCGAACGCCATGTCCGCGCCGCCGTTCTCCGGCTCATCCGCTGCACCCGATCTTCCGTTTCCAGCCGATCTTCCGCTTTCCTCCGACACCGCCGCGGCTGCGGTATCCGTCTCCCGCGGCGCACCCTTCTCCGCTCCCGCTCCGGATGATACCGCGCATTCTGCCACCAACTCCCGTATCTCATCCTTTTCGAGCAGCCTGCTCGCACGGGCGAAAGCCGTCCGCGGATCAAACCCCGCCGCGCGTGCCGCCGCCCTTACGGAAAATGTCCGCGCAAAGCACTCGGCAAATTCTCGCTCCTCCCTTGTCAGAAATTCATGACCTCCTCCGGGTTAATCGAACATTTGTTCTGTTTTACGGTTAAAATAACCGCCCGGTGATACCGGACGATGGTTCGGGTACACCCCGCGTGCCAAAACGAACATTTGTTCTTTTGCGCAGATATTATACCACCGCACGAAATATTTGTCAAGCCCCGCCGAAGCGATATAAAACAGGCGGACTTGACAAGCCGGAACGCCCGTATTACGGGGCTTTCGGGGCGCGATCGAAAAAATCCCGACAGATCAAAAAGGCCACGATAATATTATAATAATGAAAAAACGGCGAAGAACAACCATCGCCGCATTGCCGTCTACCATATGTTGCGGATGATGCCGCAGGGATTCCGATAATGTGATTCCCCGCTTGCCCGCTTGCCGAATTTCCGCCGCGCATTTTTCCGGCGCATAATTTTTGCCGCGTAACCTCTCCGCCGTGGGGATAATGCCGCCGCGCCTGTCCAATTTGCGTTTTTCGCACACTTTTTCGACAGCGTGCCGCCGCCCGCACAGCTTTCCATTTGCTGACCGCACCTGCCGCGCGGTTTCCTCTCCAATTCCGTTGTTTTAACAACGTAATTCGTTTTGTGAATCCCCAAAACACCCCGTTTCCGCGCCCGCCGCGCGGTCTCTCCGCGAATTCCGTTGTTTTTACAACGTAATTCGTTTTGTGAATTCCCAAAACACCCCGTTTCCGCGCAAGGTGCGCGGTCTCTCCGCGAATTCCGTTGTTTTTACAACGTAATTCGTTTTGTAAATCCCCAAAACACCCAGTTTCTGCGCCCGCCGCGCGGTTTCCTCTCCAATTCCGTTGTTTTAACAACGGAATTCGTTTTGTGAATCCCCAAAACACCCCGTTTCCGCGCACGGCGCGCGGTCTTGATCCCTAATTGTAAAAAAATCGCTTTTTTTGAACAATTATTCGCCGTTAACCGCTCGCCGAAGCCCGCGCCGCACACACTTTTTCGCGTGTCCGCCCCGGCACGCTGCCGAGGAATACTTTTCGCACCCGCGCGCCCGAGCGCACCGCCCAAAGAAACAAAAAAATATACCGCCCAAAGACGGAGGGCGGTATATTTTTCCACGAATAAACTTTTATGAAAGGAAATGCAATTATAACGGCAGGCATAAGATATTCACAACCAATGCGGTGCATTTAACGCTCGGCACCAAATATATCTATAGCTACGCCGCGTAATATACCTGCCGGATATTACACGGCGGGTATATTCAAAATTCAGGCACAAGGACGGATCCCGTGCGGTAAAGCTCCCTGTCCATGGAACTCATTTGTAGTCTCCGACAACGCAAATTATCGGCCAATCGCCGCCATCGCCGCTTCCGGAAGAACTTGAATCTGCTGCTGCGCTTATATAATTGATATAGTCTATGCTTTCTACGGTAATTACTTCGGGTTTTGTCCAGGTCTTCATCTGAAAAGTACTCCTCAGGAGGTTGAATCTTCATTTTCCGGCTCGGCATAGCGCAGTAGCAGATCGCGTACAGAGTTAAAGTATGGGGTATTTAAGCGATAAATTACTGCTCTGCCCTGATTCCTTGCACGGAGAAGATTAGCCTTTAACATGAGTGAGAGGTGGTAATAGACGTTTGCACCGCCGTTTCCGAGCTCGGACTCAATATCCTTTATGGAGATTTCTTTGTTCTTTGCTGCCAGATTGAGTATTCCTACTCTGTATTTATCCGACAGAGCGTTACCGAAGGTTTCGAGATCGGGAGCTGTATCACGACCAGAAATATAATCAAGATAATCGAGGCAGTCCGTACCAAACAACAAAGTTGCTATATCGCTGTAACAGTAGTACTTGATTGCGTTTTTACTAACCAAAGATAACGATATATACAGTTTTGAGGATTTTGCAACGTTAACATCGACATTTTCATTTGGAAACTGCAATATTTTCTCGATAACCTTTTCGGCACTGAAATCCTTCTGCACCTGTTCTGCCAACAAAACATGGCTTTCACGTTTTTTCTTCAAAATGAAGTCTTTCGAGATAAGCTCATATGACAGTTTCTGAAGAGTTGCCTCGGGTTCGATAAAGAACGAATACAGTCCGTTTTTGATCTCCGGCTTCAGATCCGCTATCTTCATCTGCCTGCTCAGCTCGGCAAGATCGTTTTTACATTCCTCACGCTTCGTTTTCGAAAGCTTCGGAAGGTAGAATTCGAGTATCTTTGACTTCACGCTGTCGCAGTCCCGAAGTGCATCCTGAACCTCTTTCAGACAATACGTTGTCAAAAAATCTTCATGAAAGGCGTCAAAGTAATTCAGCATCATGAACGATTTCTCGTTAGCATTCATCAGAAAGAATATTCTGAGATCGTTCGATACAGGCTCTATTTCCTTGATAATGCTTTTGTAATGCTCCTGATCCGCGCTCGCTTTGTCGTAGTTTATCATATTCGAAAGGAAATATTCCTTATTAAAATACAGAACAAACATCGAAAGCAGATCGTACATATAGCCCGGCTCTTTGATAAACTCAACCTCGGGCGGCATCCCGTCCGGTCTTGCGTTCACCGCAGTCGCCGCGGCAGCACTGTTTCTCTTCCTGCCGGCATCGACTCTTTTCTTTCTTTGTCCTCTTCTTGCCGCTGCTCCGATCAGCTCGGTTTCAGCTCCGGTTTTTTTCTCCAAACAGTCAGCTCTCCTTTCTGCGCAGACTGAATAAATCATCCGCACGAATTTTACCCGAAAATCCCCGGGCGGGGTTTGTCCGATGCGGCTTTTACCTCACACCGCACCGACCGACTCGCAAAAGCGGCTGCCGCCGAGCCTTACGCTCCGGACGGGCTCACCCCGCAGTCCGAGTCTTTCCGAATCCTGCTCACCTTCGGCGCTGTCCGGGCGGAAATACCCAACCTCCGAACTCGCCTCCGGCAAACATCTCCGGACCTTTTTTCGATCGGATCTCTCCGACCGATGCAGCCCCCTTTACGGCGCGCACGCCGTGCCGGGCTGTGCCCGAAAGCTGTCGCTTTCGAACGGCGTCCCGAAACGGCAAAGCCGCATCGTTCCGCCCTTCCCGCACGGCATCGCAACTCCCTGCGGGGCGCACTCGCCCGAACGGAATTGCCGTACCGCCCGGGTCCGTGACATCGAATCGCGGAAATAAAAGATTTTATGTGTTCGATCTCCTTTTTCCGACCGTTTGCCCGAGAAAGCATCCGGTTTTCCCTTCGACGCTATCATTATATCACACCTTTTTTCAAAATGCAATAGGTTTGTGGAAAAATATTCAATTAATTGCAGATATTCTATTGATGTTTTTTCGGTAATGGTGTATAATATACTCACAACTTCCACAAAAAGGAGAATTTACTAATGTCTTTGTCGAAAACCTTGTATCTGTCCGCCCCGTATCAGACAGCCTATTCGATCACAACGGACAACAGTGATCTTGAAAAGCTTCTTCGCATGAGATACGGCAAATACCTGACAGACGAAAGCGAAGACGGCAGGCAGTACCGCAGCGTCGTCATAAGCAAGTACAGACGGGCGTTCAATATGCAGTGCGGCGAAAAGCTTTACCGCACTCGCGTTCCGCTCCGCGCGTTCGACAGCTATATGCTGAAAACCGTGGAATTCGACGATAAGGTCATCGCGTTCCACGCCTCCGCCGTCGAGTGCGGCGGTAAAGCTTACGTCTTTCTCGCAAGAAGCGGCGCGGGCAAAACAACGCTTTGCGCATATCTCACCGCGCACGGCTTCGGATACATAACGGAGGACTGCGTTCTGATAGACCGCGAAACGCTCCGCGTCTATCCGTACACCGCACCGCTCCGCCTGCGTCCCGGCGGTATCACCGCGCTTGAAGCGGCGGGCGTCTGTCTGCCGCCTCTCAAAAGAATGCTCGAGGGTGAATTGTTCCGCTATATCTACGAGCCGGACAACCCGGTCGAAAAACCGCTCGAGCTCGGCGGAATATACTTCATCCTGCGTACCCTCAATATGAACGCCGCAATAGATATGACGGGTACAACGAAAATGCATCAGCTGATGCTGTCGCCGATGATACCGTATCCCGTTGACGGCGAATTTCTCAGGCTGATGACAAAGATCGGCTCCGTCCCGTGCCGCAATCTTGTATATAAGGATATGAATTACGCCGCGGAGGTGCTCGAAAATGCATAATCTCGACGGGCGCACAATGGCATCCCTGCTGCGCTCAAACCTGAAATACCGCGTAAGCACCGTGATAACGTTGCGCGGGACAAGCATGCTCCCGATGTTCAAGCCGGGGGATTGGATCACGGTCGAAAGAGCGCACGCCCCGAAGGTCGGTGAAATCTTCGTGTTCCTGTACAAAGGCGCGCTGACCGTCCACCGCCTCGTAAAGATCGAGGACGGGCGTGCATTCCTCAAGGGGGACAACGCACTGCGGCTCGAGGACGTGAGAACGGAGGACCTGATCGGCCGCGTGACCGAGGTCAACGGCAGAACGCCCGCCGCCTTCCCGCCGGAGCTGATCGGCATCGCGCTTCTCGTGAACCGGGAATTCCGCCGCTGCGCCTACAGCGCGGAGAAAGCGAAGAAAAGCGATATATATATACAATATGAAAGAAAAATACGGGAGACCTTCCCCGATGCAAAAGGAGTAATATAATGAAAGTCTACAGAAAAAACGAAAAAATGGATTTCATCCGCACCGACGAATACGCAACGGCGGTGTTCGATCCCGACAGCGGCTGCACCCATCTCGTCAATGATACGGGCACCGGAATTCTCGACGCACTCGACGAGCCGTGCAATATCAGAGAGCTTGTCGCGCGCCTGTGCAAAAGCTATTCGGCAAATCCCGAGGACATCCGACTGGATGTGGAAAGCTTCCTCAAGGATATGACCTCGAAAGGAGTCGTGCTCACAAAGTGAGGATATCAAAGGCTTATATCGAAATTACAAACAGATGCAACCTCAACTGCACCACCTGCTACAACCGCTCCGGGCTGAACACCGTGACGAGGGAGATCGGCGTGACCGAGCTTGAGCGGATGATCACGACGTTCATGTCATACGGCGCAAAGCGGATACTGATCTCCGGCGGCGAGCCGACGCTCCACTCGGAGTTCGAAAAGATCGCAGCTCTTCCGTCGCGTTATCCGCAGCTTTCGTTCGGGGTCACTACGAACGGAACCACCGCCGCCGCAAGAACGGTACTCGCACCGGCGATAAAGTCGCAAGAGAACATGACGCTGCAGATAAGCCTCGACGGCTCAAGCGAGGAGACGAACGCGCTCACGCGCGGACGCGGGAATTTTGAAAAGGCAGTCGAATTCGCGCGTTCGGTATCAGATTCGCCCGCCGAAAAGCGGCTGAAGATGGTCGTGTCGAGAGGCAACCTCGCGGATGTCGAAAAATTCTACCGTCTTGCTCTCTCGCTCGGCTTCACACCGGAATTCGCATTTATCTTCCGCTCCGGGAACGGCGAATGCGAATGGGACGAAAAGACGCTCACCCCGCTTGAAAAGCTGAAGGTAATGAAAACGGTGCAGCGCCTCAACGAAGAGAGCGGCGCAAACGCGCAGCTTCCGCTGTGCTCGCTCGGATGTCCGCTGTCGCTCGACGATTCCGAGCTGTCGCTCTGCGTAAAGACCGACGGCTCGATTCAGCCCTGTCAGGGGCTGTACGACGGTAAATTCACCGTGGCAAACGCGCTTTCCTTCGACGAGACGGAATTCGCGGAGGGAATGCGCCGGGTGCGCGGCATCGCCAAAGCCCGCGCCGAAAGCGATTATTCCTGCGGGCGCTGCATCCTGCGCGAGAAGTGCGGCAAGGGCTGCATGGCGAACGCGGATCAGCTCACGGGAGACCCGCTCGCCGACGACGGCGGATGCGAATTCCGCAAAATGGAGATCGTAACGCTCAGCTTCGGCAAGCTGATTCGGGAGGAATTATGACAAAAGAAAACAAGAAAAAGATATTCGGACTGCTCAGCGAGGTCACCGGACACACCGCCGAGCTTCTCGCCGCGCTCCACGGCGACACGCCGCTCAAGGATTTCGGGCTGACCTCGATCGCCTTCATTCAGTTCGTCGTCGCGCTCGAGGATGAATTCGGCATAGAGGTGCTCGACAGCGACCTCGATTTCGGGAAATTTTCCACCGTCAACGCGCTGATCGGAACGCTCGAAAAATATTTCTCGAAAAACACGCTCAAAAAGGTGCTCGTCTGCGACTGCGACAACGTGCTGTGGCGCGGCATCTCCGGGGAGGAGCCGACCGTGATCGACGCGGCGGCGGATGCGGTGCAGAACGAGCTGCTCAGGCTGTACAACGCGGGCGTGCTGCTCTGCATTTGCAGCCGGAATCAGCCGGGGAATATCTCCGCCGCATTCCGTCAGCCCGGCATGACGCTGAAAAGGGAGCACATCCTGATCTCAAAGGTGAGCGGAAACGATAAGCCGAGCGCCCTGCGCGAGATCGCCGCCGAGCTCAACCTCTCGCCCGACAGCTTTGTATTTGTCGATGACAGCGACTATGAGATCGGACTCGTCTCCGCGCTCATCCCCGAGATCACGGTGATCCGCGCCGATGCCGACGATCCGGAGCTCTGCGCAAAGATCGACTCATGCTTTGAAGGCGCAGACTCCGACGTCGACCGCACAAAGCAGTACCGCGATCAGAAGGAACGCGAAAAGGAAAAGCTCCGCTGCCAAAGCGTCGAGGAATATAATAACTCCCTCGAAAGCCGCGTCAAAACTTCACTCTGCGCCGAGGAGGACGCGCCGCGCGTCGCGGAGCTCTCGCAAAGGACGAATCAGTTCAATCTCTCCGGCGCGCGCTATACGGAGGACGATGTACGCCGCTTCATCGCTTCCGACGGATACCGCGTCCTCTCGCTGTGCGCATCCGATAAGTACGGCGATATGGGCATCGTCGGTGCGGCGGTCGTCCGCCTCGGGGATTCTCCCGTGATCGAGGGGTTTTTCATCTCGTGCCGCGTTTTCGGGCGCGGATTTGAGAACCTGCTTCTCGATGAGGTAAAGCGCGTCTCACCGAACGCGGGCGGAATATACCGCCGCACCGACAAGAACGCACGATTCGAAAATTTCTACACGGAAAACGGGGTGACGGTGCATGACTGATCCCGCGCCGCGCCCCGAGCGCCGTGACGCGCGGCGGGATTTCGCCGATCCCGGGCGTATATTCCGCGCGATCCGCGATGCCGACGCGGGAATCGAGCCCGACACGGACATAGCGGAATTTCTCTACTGGAACAACTGCCGCCGCCTGCTGTCGAATATCGACGTCCCGTCGGAGCTTGAGAAGCGCATCCGAACGGACGATATCGTCAACCGCATCGCCGTCGGCGAGCGCTTCGCCTCATGCCGCGAAGTCTTTCGCCGATTTGAAGAAAGCAAAATCCCGTTCGCCGTGATAAAGGGAGCAGTCCTTTCGCAAGCCGCATACGGCGATCCCTTCACGCGCCGCTCCGGCGATATAGATATCCTCATCGGAAAGGACGACGCGCCGCGCGTAAAAGAGATCCTTCTCGGATGCGGATTCGTTCAGGGCAAGGTCGAGGACGGAGCGCTGCGTGAATTCACACGGCGCGAGATAATCTTTCAGTCCGCAATGACGCACCAGCTTCCGCCGTTCACGAAAAAGACGCGCAACCCCTTCTGCCCGTTCGTTCAGATCGACGTGAACACGGACATCTTCTGGGGAGAGAGCGAGCGTGCGTGCGATATGAACGCCTTCCTTTCGGACACCGTGAAATGCACGGTCTGCGGCGCGGAAACGAGAAAGCTCTCCCCCGTCGGCGAATTTATCTCGATGTGCCTGCACCACTACAAGGACGCAAATTCGCTTTACCTTCTTTCGCAGCGCCCCGCCCCGCTCAGCCACTTCTGCGACGTGCTTTACTATATCCGCGCCGGGCATCTGCCGCTGCGCCCTCTCACGGAAAATGCCGCCGGGCTCGGTGCGGCATCCTACGTTCATTACTGCCTGTACTATACCTATTTGATTTTCGGCGACAGCGCCGTCGGGCGGTATCTCAAGGCCTTCGACCGAATAAAGGGCGAAGATCTCACGGGATATTACGGACTCACGTCGGCACAGCGGCGCGCGTGGACCGTGCCGCTTGAAGAGCGAATGACCGATCGCGGCTTTTCGAAAAAGTTTTTCGCTTCCCTCTCCGAAAGCGAGAAGGAGAAGGTGCGGACCAATCTGAAATATATGTAAAAGAAAAGGGCTTTCGTGTATGCGAAAGCCCTTTTCGGAATAAATAACGCCATTTCCGTGCCGACGGATGCGGCAAAAGCGCGAAATCCGACAAAAAAGGAGGATCGATCGATCCTCCTTTGAATTAAGCATTATACGTCCGTTTTTTCGCCGTGTTCACCAATTTTATTACAGCCGCCGCCAAAAAAGCCGCGCTCATAACGGTGAGATACAGCTTGAACTGCACATCAGTGATCCGTATCGAAATTATCGATTCGGTCGGACTTCCCGGCAGGCTCATAACGAACAGAATGAGAGCGGCTATCTCCATAACCGCACCGAGCAATGCCGGAATCATCGCGTGCCAATCGCTCCGCTTCGACGCGCTGTCGAAACGCTTTTGCTCCGATGCCTTCAGTATCACGGCTATCACGAAAACGATCGCCGTCAGTGCGCCGTACACCGAAACCGCGACGGTCGAATATCTCGCAAATACCGTGGGCGCACGCAGAGAAAACGGCACAAAGACCGCCGCCAGCGCAAGTCCCGCCGCCGCAAAAGTGTCGGAGCGGCTCAGTCTTTCGCCGTCTCTCGCCGCCTCCGCGATTCTGAGCACTCCCGCGATCACGAAGGAGAGCGCGGCAGCCGCGACATACGCGCCGAGCGCTATGTAGGACGAATTCTTATCGGGGAAAAGCGCATTCGTAAAGTTTACCGCCAGGATAAAGTACATCATGAAAATCGCCGTCATTATAAGTCCCGTAACGGTAAATATCTTTGATTTCATAAAGACCTCCGAAAATTTATTTTTGCCGACCGCAGTCGGCATGTATTTAAATTGTCCGCACGCGCATTCTGCATCGCATCAAAATGCGCCCCGGGTGCGCCAAAGCAGTACGATTCCGCAATCGGCACAGCGCATCCGCAAAATGCCGAAAACCCTTCCCATAAAGCGCCTCCTTTCGAATCAAAGCGCGCCTTTTCGCGCGTCGGCAGTCGGTTTCTACATATAAAACCTTACTTCTACCTTAGTTTAGCACATTATTCTCGCCGTGTCAACATTTTCTTTTACTTTCCCTAAAGCAAAAAAGCGCATCATATGTAAATATAACGTGAACGACTGTCCCGATTTCCGCGTCCTCTCGCCCGACGGATAAAAATTTTTAAAATTTTTTTCGTTTCCGTGCAACCAAACCGGAAAAATGCCGTCTTTATAGGTGAAAGGGAAAATACCTCACACACAGCGGAAGAAAATCCCCGCCGCAGCTTCGGCGGACACCACGGCAAATGGCAAAGTTGAGGTTTCGCACTCGCTTAACCCCTCGATCCCACTCCCCCGCAATTCATAATTCAAGTTCGGCGGCGGCAGCCCCGCCCGGAAAGGAAAGGCTTCGGAAAAGGAGCCGCACACATGAAATGAACAGGAAAACAAAGAAACGCATACTCCTCGCATTAGAGATCATCTTCACCGCGATCTGCATTTCGGCAGCGCTCGTTTCGTGCCGCAATGCCGCAGTTCCGGCAAATCGCAGAACCGAAGCCGCCGTGACCGCCGCTTCCGCCGATGCCGAAACGCCTGACAACGAACCGTCGGATCGGGACAAATCCGAAAATCACGCAGTCCCGGCAAGCGCATACGGCGGTGCGGGACGCATACGCAGCGCCGACGCGGATGAAAACGCGATCCGCGCCGCATCCCCCTCCTCCGGCAACGCATGAACCGCAAGGACCGCGCACCGCATTCACCACGCCGCGACGCACATTACGATGTGCCGCGCATTACGATGTGCCGCGCAATCCGATTCGACGTTTTAAATTCCCGTGCAGCCGAAGATCGAAGCTGCTTCGACAATCCGAAAAATGATATCTCAACCGAAACTGCGGAGGTCAAAATGAACACACTTTCAACGAAAAACACACGGCGAATATTCGCCGCACTGCTCAGCGCCGCCTGTCTGCTCCCGACCCTTGCATCATGCGGTGCAAAGCAGAATCCCGCCTCGCCGGAAGCGCAGGCGAAAAACGCCGTCCAAACGGGGTATTCGACGGATTTCCCGACCGACCCCGCAATGTTCCCGCGGGATATGCCCGGCGAGCCGAACGGAACGGAGCCGTCGGGACCGCCCGTGCCGTATGACGACACCGTGAGGAATAAAGCATATCTGCGCATTCCGCGCGACGTTGTCGGACTGCTCGATTGGGGCAGCCTCACCGAATACGAGCTGCAGGCCGTACTTCCGCTCATCTGCCGACCGTCTGAGCTTCCCGACCGGAGCGCCCTTTCCGACGAGGAGTACTACACGGCGCTGACCGAAGCCGCCGTCCGCGCATTCATCAAAAAAACCGGAATGCCAACGCGCAAATACCGCGACATATATTATAATGTATGGATCTACAGCAGCCCGATCTGCCTCGGCGAGGAGACGGACGCCGTCGAGCGCTTCCGCAGATGCACGGATTGGAACATCATGCCGATCCTGCGGGAGTTCCGCGATATGCTCCTTGACTATCTGAAAAATTCCGACAGCGAGGAGCGCGCCGCACTGTACGACAGGATAAATTCGACCGTCTACAAGAAATGGAGCCCGATGAACGAAGCGGAAGCGCTCATCGATCGGGTGGGTGCCGATGAATGGAACGCCGCACTCGAAAGGGCGCGGACATATGTTAAGGAAAACGAAGCCTTCCTCAAAAACAGATACGCGGACGCCGAGGGCGGATACGACTATTGGTGGACCGAGGCGCACCATCAGGCATCGCTTCAGCAGTTCACCGTCGCCGGAATCGTGCGCGACGCGGGCATCACGCGCGAGGAGCTTGAAGGGCTGCTCGAAAAGTTCATCTTCCCCCGATACGGCGAGGGCTGCCCGACGCGCGTCGAATCGATTGCGATAGACCTCGACGGTCTTTACGAAAATCTTGATCACTACGCCGACCTCCTCGGCACGTCGGGATACGCATATCCCTTCCTCGTCGATTTGCTCTATGTCGGCGATGAGCTGATGACGTACGCTCCGCCCGATGAAGTACAGTCGGAGATCGCCGAGCAGTCGATACGCGGATTCATGAAGCGTTGGTAAGCGCATGATATAAAGCCTCGGCGAAAAAGCACCGGAGATCGGTGCTTTTTCGTTCTTCAAACGGCGTGCGGCTTTCGCCGGGCGAAGCTCCGACGGAAAATTGCGGCGGATATTGCAAAGTGCCCCGAAGCTGTGGTATAATATATGCGAAGAGATGATGCATATAAACCATTGCCGTCACCCTCCCCCGCAAAATCTCCCAAGCCCGGAAGGTCGGGCTGCCGAAAACCGGAGAAGCAAGCCTAAGCCTGTTTCCCTATCCCCGACGGAGTGTTCGATTTTGAATGTTTTACCTTTACTATGAAACTTATTAAACTCAGATGCTGTAAAGCGGGAAGCATAATCCTGAAGCTGTTTCTCGCCCTGATATGCGGCTTCGGCGCTGCATATCTGTTCGACCTGTTTTCCGAGCCGTTCGGCTTTTCGCTGTGGCGCGAAAACAAAACACTTTTCATCCTTCAGGTCTTTGCCGTCATACTTTTTTGCTCGGTCGTGTTCTGGATCGGGATAATTCTCGTTTATGCCTGCAGCAGCCAGCTCCGCATGAAAACGCGCGTACTCGGTATTCTGTTTGCATGGATTCCGATCCTCCATATCGTCATGCTCATAATCATAATACACACCGCCGATAAAGAATACCGCTTTGAAAAGAAAAAGTACGATCTCGATCAGTCGCGCAGGGAGCAAAAGATCTGCTCGACGAAATATCCGCTTCTTCTCGTCCACGGCGTGTTCTTCCGCGACTTCGAGCATCTGAATTATTGGGGCAGGATCCCGGAGGAGCTTGAGGAAAACGGCGCGTCCGTGTATTACGGGAATCACAACAGCGCGTCCCCCGTAGCCGAAAGCGCGGAGCAGCTGAAAAAGCGCCTTTTCGAGATCGTCGGTGAAACGGGATGCGGCAAGGTCAACATAATTGCCCATTCGAAAGGCGGGCTTGACGCCCGGTATCTGCTTTCCGATCCGGAGGCAGCCCGTCACGTCGCCTCGCTGACAACGATCAATACGCCTCACCGCGGATGCAGATTCGCGGATTATCTGTTCGAAAAAACATCGGAAAAATTCAAAAAAACTCTCGCGGATACATACAACACCGCGGCGGCGAAGCTCGGCGACACCGATCCCGATTTTCTCGATGCGGTGCTCGACCTGACATACAAAAAATGCGAGGAGCGCAACAAAATCCTCACCGACCCGACGGACGTTTTATGCCAATCGGTCGGATCGATCCAAAGAAAAGCGACATCGGGACGCTTTCCGCTGAATCTGACGAACAGATTCGTCAAATATTTCGACGGCGAAAACGACGGACTTGTCGGCGCGGACTCCTTTGAATGGGGAAGCAAATTCGAAATGCTCATTCCGTCAGGAAAACGCGGGATATCCCACAGCGACATGATAGACCTCAACCGCGAAAACATAAAGGGCTTCGACGTCAGAGAATTTTATGTGCAGCTTGTCTCCGGCCTCAGAGAGGCGGGCTGCTGAAGCGTCATAGCCAAAGCGAAGCCGTACATCCATCTCCTTTGCGCGAACGCTTTCCGCGAAAGTGACCTCGCATCTATTGCGAATCTCTTCCTGCATTGCGGATTCCTTCATCCGCGGTACGCTCGCCCGCCGTTTTACCGTATTTCAACCGAAAAGGCACTTCCGCGGAAGTGCCTTTTTATTTATCCCTGCGAAAACGCAGCTGCCGTATCAAAGCTGCGGCGTTGCCTCCCGCGCATCGTAAAGACAAGCCGCGCGCTTTCGGCAAAGTGCCATACTCCCGAGAAACACCGTCTTTCCGTCTTTGTACGATCAATATTCCAGCAAAGCATCCTCCACCGCATCCGCAAAATGAATCAACGATAAACCGCCGGCGTTGCACAGTCCCGCAAAGCGCTCCGCCCGCTGCCTGTCAAAAAACACGTCCGAAAAGCTTGAAAGTATTTCGCCTCCGGATCCGACCGCTTCTATCCCGTAAACCGTATACGCCTTTTTCTCCTCGTCCTGCACTATGTTCTTTCTAACGCAATAAGTATATGCCATTTCGATTCCCACCCTTTGATTTATGTATTTGTTAAGTCTTATGTCCGCTTTGCTTCCCGAAAATCAGATCATTACCTCACAACCGCCCTTATTTATATTTGATTTATATTTGATTTATTGCTTCAAATGCCTCGACAATGTTGACAAGCAATCCTTTTAGATGTACAATATAGGAAGTGGTTATTCATTCCATTTTTCCTTTAATGCAGGCTCCGGATTTTTATCCGCCGCCTTTGCTTCCGGCAAATTCATGATAGCACGCAACCAATAAAACTTCAATACGCAAGTTTGCAAAACAGGGTACTCAACTTTGCATTTGAGAAACCGAATATGCAAAAAAGCAAGTCGTCTTTGCAATTTTTTAACCGAATTTGCATTTTTATCTTAATTTTTACCAAAATCGTGCCCGGGACCGGAATCTAAAGCGTCGGAAAATAAAAATACGCATATGAACACTATTTTTGTGAAGGTGAATACAAATGATAGAAAAGTTACGACAATTGAAGAAAGAATCACACATGACCAATCAGCAGATAGCCGAAAAAAGCAACATCCCCGAAAGCACCGTTGCAAGGATCTTTTCCGGCAAAACACCCAACCCCACAGTCACCACAGTTGTATCTATGGCGAAGGCAATGGGATGCTCCGCTGCCGATCTTTTGAATGATAAAGACGATCCGGCATCGCCAGCTACTTCGCCGGAGCATACGGAAATCAGAGTGCCGGACGGCGGCGGGGAGAGCGCAGCCGCCGAAGGCACGGAGGCTTTGGCCGATTCGGAGCTTAACAGATTTGCTTCCTTTGTACGGGATTCTCTGCTTTCGGAGGATACCGCACCTCACGAAAGTATCTATGAAGATATGATCCAATTATACAAGTACGAGATCCGGAAAAAGGATGTCTGGATCTCAAGACTTTTCTGGTGTCTGGCAGGCATCATGATGTTTATTCTGTTCGTATTGGTATTTGATATTCTGAATCCGACCTTCGGGTTTGTGATGTATTAGGTATGCTCCGGCGGCGTTCGCATGTCCGCTTTGCAGGAGCTTGCCGCTCTGCTTTGACGCGGATATGTGAAAGCTCCGCGCGCTCCGCCGCCTCGCCGAAAAAAAGCATCCGAAGATGCCTCAAGATATGACGATCGCCGTGCGTGATGTTTTCGATTGCGCAAAAGCGATATTGCCCGATCTGCCCGCGGTAATATTGTCGCCGCCCGCAAAACGAGTGTCGCCCGGCTTGCCGGACATTGCTGCGCAAAAATACCTCTCGCCGTAAGGCTGATATAACCGAAAACCGCACTTGCAATGCAAGTGCGGTTTTTTGGTGACGGCACAAAGATTCCGAACCCGGCGCCGCATTATTCTTTTCCGAAATTGTCAAGAGAACGCACTAATCAGATTCCGCTGCCAAATTATATTGTGACCGTTTGCAAATCATTTCATTTGTAATTTTCAGCCTGAAGTTCAAACATCCTATAATAGAATCCCTTCTCAGCCATAAGTGACTCGTGTGTTCCGCACTCTGCAATTTCACCGTTCCTTACAACATAGATGTAGTCGGCGTTGACCACATTGGATAATCTGTGGGAAATGAGGATTGTGGTAGATGTGTTGGCTTTATCTAAGATCATCCTGTTCAGTTCTGCTTCTGCTATAGGATCAAGTGCAGCGGTTGGCTCATCAAAAATGAGAAGACCGAATTTCTTTGTCATCAGACGCGCGACCGCCAGCTTTTGTTTTTCACCGCCTGAAAGCATGATACCGTTTTCATCAAAATTTCTTGTTAAATCTGTATCGAAGGTAGCATTGTTCTTTTCAAGGACTTTATCAAGTGACAGACTTTTGAAAATAATATTCATTTCTTTATCATTAGCAGGTTCGTAGACGGACAGATTGTCTCTAAGCGGCAGCGAGTAAAGAGGAAACTCCTGAAAAGCTATTCCCACATTGTTTCTGTAATGTCTGAGTGCAATTTTCGTCAAAGGTTTTCCGTCAATAAGAATACTGCCTGAGTCAGGATCATACAACCTGAGAAGCAATTTAGTAAGTGTGGTTTTCCCTCCGCCGTTTTCTCCGACAATTGCGATTTTCTTCCCTTCGGAAATTTTCATATTGATGTTTTTCAACCCAAATCCGGAGTTCTCATATGTAAACGACACATTCCTAAGCTCAATATCATACGGCTTTACGGATTCATTAGTGCAACTCTCCTCGGTAGCGGCGTCAGGACAGTTTTCAATAACTGAGGGGAGCGACAGGAATTCCCTGATCTTTTTTCCGTACAAGCGTGAACTGTCAAGGTTAGTATAATATTTTGCGATTCCCTGAACCTTCCACGAAAGTGAGTTCGCTGCATTGAGAATTGCAACAAAGCTGCCGACCCCGACTTTACCTACGAGGATTAGACTGCAAACAATGGTCCTTATTACAAACGAAGAACCGTATTGAGAAACAGACTCAAGAAAACCGTAGAAAAATTCCTTAAGCTTGAATTTCTTTTGAATGGAGATATCCTGATTTACCAAGTCTTTGTATTTGGTTATCAGAATGTGAAAGATGTTTGTGCATTTGCTGTCCATAGCAGTATCTCGGTTGTAAAGAGTTCCCTGAATATATGATTTCATCCTATACACAGGAGTTGATTCTTCATTAAATTCCAAACTGAGTTTATTGCCTTTTTTCTCAATCAATACTTTAATTACCACTGTTACAAGAGTAACAATGAGTACATAAATTGTGGATGACAAAATATAAGCCACAAGGGTACTGATTGTTGTGATTAACGATATTGCAGCCGAAAAGTATGAAAATGTTTGTGCGGACTTCGCTGCATATTGACCGTATGAAAGAGTATAGGAGTCATAGAATTCGGGAGTGTCGAAATATTTGTAATCTACTTTTCTGATTTGATTATAAACCTCAATATCAATTTTTGCGGAGATCTCGGCTTGCTTAATGTTAAAATAAAAATATGCCATTCCGTCTCCCAGCATACCGAGTCCGATTTGTACTGCAAAAAAGATTACGAGTGTTATGATTACTTTAACAAATCCTTCTCCGGCGGTCAACTGGTTGATGGACGTTTCGAGCAGAAGTACCTCTAACATTGTCGACATTGTACCTATAATTGCTGACCATACAATATAAATGATAGAGTACAGCTTCCCATATTTCCAGTATGGTTTAAGCATAATTCCGAGATCGTTGAACCAAAGTTTGAATTCTTTGAATTTCATCTTGATTATGCAGTGTGGTACTTTACCACCTGTTCCCCCATTCTCTCCAAGGATGTTTTGTCAGATAAATGATATGTTCTTCTGCAAAAGACAAAATAATTTCTTATCGTAACAGATACAATCAAACCCCGCCTGCGCTGAAAAATAAAACCCGGACGCAAAACTACATCCGGGATTTGGCTGTCGGCACTGCCGACCGACAGGGGTACAAAGATTCCGAACCCGGTGCCGCGTTATTCTTTTTACGAGATTCAAATCCGCCCTACCGCGGCGCATGAAAAATCGCCTCGCATCAAATCTTCGAGAGCCCTTCGTATCCCGTATCTCTATTAAAACAAATAGGCATCCGGGGATGCCTGTTTGTTTTGGCAGGGGCACAAAGACTCGAACTCTGGACACGCGGTTTTGGAGACCGCTGCTCTACCAACTGAGCTATACCCCTGTATTCTGTTGTCGCAAAAAGTTCTATGCAGTAAAACCGAGATTCAGCCTTACGACGGAGTTGTGCGCACCGCGCCGAACTCGGGAACACGGTAAGTGAGTATGCAATTAAAACCTACGCTATACCGTGTTCATTGCAGTACGCGCACGGCACGAAGCGGTGCCGGACGCAATGTTTTATCAAATAGAACTTGCAGGAATTATTATACCATAACTCTTTTTATAATGCAATAGCTTTTTTTAATTTTTGAATTTTTCCGAAAAATCGCGCGTATTTTCGAGCCTCGTCAAAACATCCGACCCGCAAATCTCCCGGCATCCGGACTTTAGCATCTCTCGACTTTTCTCCTTTTTGCGCAAACAATTTAATGTGAGCTTTACTGCATTTCTGCAAGTTACCCCCGAAAAGCCCTGTTTCAAAGTTTTTCGACTCTCCTTTCTGATTAATTTTGATTATTACAAAAAAATTTATAACAAATAATCGCAAGGCTATTGACAAACGCTTCAATCAGGTATAGAATGGTAGACAGTAAAAGCAGTTAAAACCCGATCCGGATAAATTCCGTGGATCGGACACCGCTTTTACCACTACCGACGCGCAAAAACGCGCGGAAAAAGGAAGAAGGCAGGAACAATGACAGTGGAATGCAGAATGACAAAGTCCTATATCAGGACGGACGAAGAGGAGGATACGCCGGTTTACGGAATCAGTTTTTTCAAGACGGGCAGCTACGAAAGGGCGATCAGGGATTTTTCCGACGTTTTTCTTTCGGAAGACGAGGCGGCGGAATTTTGCGCCGGCATAAACAAGAACGACCTCGATGAGATCCACATAGACGAGATCATACAGGACGCGGTAAACATAATTTCTTTCGTCTGATTCCGAGCGACCTTGCAAAAGATTCCATAAATCAGCAGATAAACGCCCCCTTTGTCTGTTGATTTATGGGATTTTTTCAATCGATTTCAAGAAAATTGTTGACAGCTGCCATAAAGTGGTATATAATGGTGATAGTTGGAATTCTTTGCTAATCCCCTGCCGAAATTATCTAAATATAATGAACCCGCCGAAGCGGGCAAACAACCATATAACAGAAAGGATGCTTTCGCACGGAACGAAGGCGGGACGCACAAATGAAGGTCATAGAATATCTGAAGAAATTTTTCTCGAACATGGCGTTCATGTTCAGGCGCACATGGAAATATGCCAAAAGCAAATATTTTTTGATGATCCTCGATTCGGTGAAATCTACGGTGCAGCCGTTCGTGCTTCTCATAATTCCGAAATATATTCTCGACGAGCTTGCCTCCGAGCGCAGAGTGGATGTCACTCTGCGATACATAGCCTATTACGCCGCCGCCGTGGTGGGCTTCAATCTGATCTCGCTCATAATAAGCAGGTTCGGCTCGGATCAGAGCATGAAAATAGATCACCGCGTAGCCATGGATCAGCACACGAAATGGCTTCACATGGATTACGACAAATTCGAGAACGGAAGAGTCCGCGATCTCGAGGCACGTTCCGTCTCGGCGGCGGAGCCTCGGAATTTCGCCGAGGATAAGGTACTCGGCTTTATCTCGAACCTGATTCGCCTCGGCGGATATACCTACATAATCATGTCACTTCACCCGATAATGATCCTCTTCATTCTCACGGTCATCGCCGCAAACACGCTTATCGCAAGGCGCAGTGCCAAGCTCGGCTACGAATACACCACGGCAATGACTCGTCTGTCTCGCCGCTTCAACTACATATTCCGCACAATGGTAGATTTCAAAGTCGGCAAGGACGTGCGCATAAACGGTGCCGACAGCTGGCTGAAAAGTAAATTTGAAAAGGAATCCGAGGAATACATTCGGGATCACCGCGCGCAGCAGAGAAAGCTGCTCGGCATAAACACGCTCTCCGACATAATAGGACTCATACAGACCGTAGTGATGTACGGATACTGCGGATACCTTGCGATCTCAGGCGGGATCACGGTCGGATCGTTTACGGTGTTCCTCGGCGCACTAACCGCGTTCACCGGAACCTTCAACGAATTCGTTAAACGCTTCCCCGCGCTCGGACTGCTCTCGAAATACATCGACGACTACAGGGAATTCCTGCGCTGTGCGGAGCATGAGGGAAAGGAGCTTGAAACCTCCGACATCTCCGCGCTTCCCGAGCACTGCGACATCGAATTCGTAAACGTATCCTTCAAATATCCGGACACCGACCGCTACGTCCTTAAAAACATAAACATTAAGATAAAAGCGGGGGAGCGGCTGTCGATCGTCGGCTACAACGGTGCCGGCAAATCTACATTTATAAAGCTGCTCTGCCGGTTCTACAAGCCCACCGAGGGAAAAATTCTGCTCGGCGGAGTCGATATTTCGACCTACCCACTCCCCGAATACCGCCGGCGGCTCGCCGTGGTGTTCCAGGATTATCAGCTTTTTTACATGTCTGTCAGATACAATATCGTCCTCAACCTCGAAGAGGACCCGGAGCGCGTGAGAAAAGCGCTCGCCGAAAGCGGTATCCTCGAAAAGATCGAAGGGCTGGAGAACGGAATCGACACCTCCTACGGTCGGATCCTGTACTACCATTCGCGCGACTTCTCCGGCGGCGAGACACAGAAAATCGCCTGTGCAAGAGCGTACTACAGGGATTCGCCGATCGTCATCCTCGACGAGCCGACCTCGGCGCTCGACCCCGTAGCGGAAACACAGCTTTACGGGCGCTTCAACGAGATCATCGGAGACAAGACCGCCGTCTACATTTCACACAGACTTGCAAGCGTCAAGTTCTGCGACTCGATCGTGGTGTTTGCCGACGGCGAGCTTGTCGAGCGAGGAACGCACGCCGAGCTCATGAAGAAAAACGGGATATACGCGGACATGTTCACAAAGCAGGCGCACTACTATATAGAAAACGGAACAGACGAAGAGACAAGCGAGGAAATCACGGCGTAAGTGCCGTGCAATACCTCATGCCGCAAAAAGAAAGGAAGCTTTCGCCGCGCGAAAGCATTGCAGGATTATGACAAAGGAAGAACGCCGCGCAATGCGGCTTGAAAGAAAGCAGAACGCAAAGGAAGCGAAGGAAAAGAACCGCGAAAACTGCGGAACGCTGAAGGAACAGTACGCCAACCTCTGGTTCATATACAAATTCATATTCCGCACCTCGCCCAAGCTCGTTTTCATAAGAATACCGCTGCTCATGCTCCAGACCGTACAGGCTATGGTCTCCATATTCTTTGTACGCGAGATCATAAACGAGCTGACAGAGGGAAAGAGCATCCGGCGCGTGATTGTCCTCGCCGGGGCTATGGCGCTGACCGCATTTGCGCTCAGCACCTTCTCCGCCTTTTTGGGAAGACGCGACTCGATTGAGGGGGACCGCTTCAACTTCAAAGTGCAGAAATATCTCGCCGAATCGGTCATGGAGATGAGCTACGAAACGATCGAAAACCCCGATATGCAGAATTACGTCAGAATGGCGCAGTACAACCGATTCGGCATCGCACTTCAGTACACGACCGCGGTGGTGTCCGGAATATTCAACCTCATCGGAGTCGGCGCGATCGTGTTCACGCTCAATCCGACGGTCATTCTGATAATCGCCGTGACGAGCACGGTGCGTTTTCTGCTTGAACGGTATCAGAGAAATTTCCCACGCCTGTTTTCCATGCGCCGTATACAGTATCTGCGCAACAACGATTATTCCCTCGGTCTGATGAGAGATATCAAGTTCGGCAAGGAGATTCGCATCGCAGATATCGGGGACTGGCTCGCCGGATTTGCCGAAGAGACGTGGAGAGACAAGCTTTTCCCCATTGACAGGGAATTTACGAGAAAGTACCTCGGCTTCGGCAACATAAACAGCATTCTCGGTGCCGTGCAGGATATTCTCGTGTACACGGTGCTCGCCCTCGAGGTAATATTCAGCGCGATGACCGTCGGCGACTTTTCCATGTACCTCACGGCGGCGAACACCTTCTCCGGCGCCATCATGGGCGTTGCAACGAACTACTCCTACCTCATGCTGGAAACGACATGGTACATCAAGGATTACCGCCGCTGCCTCGATCTTGTAAAGAAGCAGCGCGAGGAGGGCGGAAAGACTCACATCGGGGTTCCCGCAAACGCCAAAATAGAATTCCGCGACGTCTCCTTCAAGTACCCCGACACGGATAACATTGTGCTCAGCCATGTAAACATAACGATCGAGGCAGGAGAAGCGCTTTCCGTGGTCGGTATCAACGGTTCCGGAAAGACAACCTTCGTCAAACTGCTCTGCCGGCTTTACGAGCCGACAGAAGGCGATATCTTCATAAACGGCGTGAATTCCAAGGATATCCCGCTGACCGAATACTACCGCCTGCTCGGAGTGGTGTTCCAGGACTTCTCGCTCTTCAACTTCACCGTCAGCGAAAACATAACCATGAGCACGGAGCACGACGAAGAGCGGCTGCGCGAGAGCATAAAAAAATCCGGGCTTGAGAGCAGGATCGAGACCCTGCCGCACGGCACCGACACATATATGTTCAAGGAATTCGAGCCGGACGGAATCGAGCCGTCCGGCGGCGAAGGACAAAAGGTCGCAATCGCGCGTGCGATATACAAGGAAGCGCCGATCGTCGTGTTCGACGAGCCGACCTCGGCGCTCGACCCGATTGCCGAGTACAACATATACCGCAACTTTCACGACCTCGCCGAGCAGCGCACCGCCATCTACATCTCGCACCGCCTTTCGTCTACGAGGTTCACCGACCGTACCGCCGTATTCGCAAACAACACGATCGCCGAATACGGCACGCACGACGAGCTGATGCGGATCGAAGACGGAATATACAGGAAGCTGTTTCTCATGCAGGCACAGTACTACCGTGAATAATTACGAGAAAGGACACCGAACTTGGACGAAAAAATAATCTACAGCATAAAAGACATCGCAGTCAATCCCGATTTCGTCGGAGTGATAGTCGCGCCTCACTCCGACAGCTACATCTTTGAGGACCCATCCGAGGTGCCGGAGGAGGTGCGGCAGATAACCGATCACTTCCGCAGCGGCACGCCGCTTGATTACGCACTGCTTGACTGTACAACACACACAACGCTCGCAACGGTGAATTTCAGCCGCATCGAGGGGCTTAATTTAATGGACAGCGTGTTCTTCTTTTTCTGCATCGTCTGCGAAAAGGAGACCGACGCCGCGTTTTCGATCGAAACCATCTCCAAACAGCGGCTCTGGATAAACGGAAAGATCACCGCACTATGCTGCACGGACCGCGACACCAGCCGCCAGCTTTTCACGCTGACCCTATCCGCCGGAACTAACGTAATTTGCTTTCAGCAGCACGATTCATATTCGTCGTTCCTGACAACGGTGCGCTTCACCCCGCTTGAATATGAGAATTCCCTCGCGCACAACTCCATGGTGAAAAACAATTTCCACTATAAAAAGGGCGAGATCGCAGCGGAATTTGACGGAATCTTCCTTCAGAGAGATGAGTTTCAGATAAGCTGCACTCCCGTGGATTCGGTCAATCTCGACCTCAATGAACCGGTCACGCTTTCGATCGAGGACAGCATAACGGGAGAAGTGATGTATTCAAGGAAGCTGCGCTTCTTTGAATACATCCGCATCGACCTTTCAAAAATCCCCTTCACGAAGAAATCCCCCTTCCACCATGCGCATGCCGTTCTCCGCACAAGGACGCGCGGCGGCGGCGAATACGCCCACTCCATAGACGTTTTCCCCGTCGTTCCGTGCGATTACATGAAGCAGACGGAGGACAGGGCGCGCCGGGCGCTTGAAGACCCCTCGATCTCCGAACATGCCGCCGCCTGCCTCCGCTACAATCTCGCCTGCATCTACCACTTTCCGGAGGACGACATCATAAACTTTCTCGTTTGGGAGGCGTTCGAGCGTGAGATCTCCATGATCGAGCGCGGCGAATACGACACATATCTGCAAAGCCCCGGAGCGAAAAAACTCTACTATTTCACACACATCGACGATCAGTGCATGAGGTACTGCATCTGCCTGCCGAAGGGATTTGACCCCGAGCGAAGATATGCACTGCTTATCATAAATACGATAACCTCCGCCGACGGCTCGATGTACTCATATTATTTCGAACGCACAGACGCTTTTCCCGACCTGATCGTCGCGGATATCCACGGCAGGGGGATGACGACCGGCAGCTACGTCGGGGATCGTTCGTTCAGAGAGATTCTCGCCGACATAGAAAAGCGATACCGTATCGACGAGGACAGGATATACGCCATGGGGCAGTCAAACGGCGGATACGCGACATGGACGCTCGCGGAAAAAAGTCCCGACCTCTTCGCGGGGATCTATCCGTCGACCGGATACCTGAACCCGAACGAGGTACGCAACCTTTCAAATATGCGCGTCCGCTTTCTGACCTCGGACGCCGATCCCGGTCATATAAAAAATACGGAAGGCGTCGATGCGTTCAGAGACTGCCTGAAGGATTACGAATGCACGACATTTCACAAGCTGATGCACAACGTGTTCGAGCAGGTGCAGTTTGAAGAAAACGCGCTGCGTGAGCTCCTCTCGGCGAAGCGCGATCCATGGCCCGACGAGGTATGGCTCGATACTCACATGAACCGCTACGGACGCGCATATTGGGTCTCGCTTCACTCGATCGAGAGCGGTCGGATATACGCCCACATCCACGCCCGCACGGACGGGGACAACATTATCGCCGAGGCGGAGAATACAAGCTCTTTCGCGCTCACTCTGCCGCCGAAGCTCGATCCCGCAAAAACGCACGTCCTGCTGAACGGCAGAGACTATCCCCCCACCGGGGAAAGAGAGCGCCGATTCGAGAAGCGCGGCGGGGATTTCGCGGAGTGCGAAAAGTTCACCGAAAACACAGCGCCGTACAAAGGCACCGGGCTTGTTGACGGATACATCGCGCTGATGAAAACGGTGAATCTGTGTCCGGAAAGCAAGATTCTCTCCGATATCGCAAACGCGATCAGACTGCCGAGATCGAACACCTACGACGGAGGTGAAGCGGCATCGTACTCGTTCATTGACAGAGATGCGGACGAGCTGAAGGACGCGGAATTTCTCCGCGGGCGTTCGTTTGCGGTCGTAACAAAACGCCCGTCGGAATATACGTCGGACTTCACGGCGAGCGTCGATCGGATGCTTGAAATACATACGGATGCCGACGGATACGAATACCGCGGCGCGCGCACGGACGGTCCGTACTGCGTGATGCAGATCGCCCGGAGCCCGTGGAGTCCGACGTGCTCCGTTCTCCACGTCAGCACGAACGATGAAGAAACGGCAAGGAAGAACGTCTTCACAAAGCGCATCCTCCTCCCATCCTACATCAATGCATTTCATCCGTATTACAACAGCTGCGCCATGATATTCGACGGACACACATACAAACGGATCCTCGATTACGGCTGCGGCATCGAAGAGCTGTCGCCGCGAAAAAATTCCTGACGCCGCTCAGCTTTGCGGACGGACGTTCATCGAATCACGGGAGTCGAAAACCGAGCCGTTCGCTCCGCAATCAAAGGTTAAAATCCCCGCTTCGCAAACTCGGGTTCTCTGTGCAAGCTCATTTCCCTCCGTACAAAAAAACAGAGGAGAAGCCTGAGCTTCTCCTCTGTGAAAAACAATATTACGGATTTTTCCGATCACCGTTCCGACCGTGCGGAGCGTTTCGGAATTCGAGACTTTCCGCGATTACTCGCCCTTTGCCTCGTCGTCCTTCTTATCGTCAGCATTTGCCTCGTCAGCCTTTGCGCCGCCCTTCTTCTTGGCAACGATTATGATAACAACAACTGCTACAACAACAACTGCGCCGACGATGATGAGCGCGATAGCCCAGCCGGGAAGTCCGTCATTACCGATGTTGCTCATGTCATTCGGGGTATTGACCTTATCGGCAGCCTTGGTGGTAGTCGGAGCGTTTGTGGTCGTAGGAGTGCTGTCGGGAGCCTTGGTGGTGGTATCGGGAGTCGTAGACTCGGGAGTCTTATCATATGTAGCTGCGGGAGTTACGGTATCAGACTTAAGAGTAACAGCGTTCGGACCGCCGACAGTCTTTTGAGCATCCCTGCACTGACCGCCGCAGATTCCCGTACCCCAAGTGAGCCAGGAGTCAGCACCGGAGCCGGAGCCGTTGAGAACTACGAGAGCCATACCGAGAATCTTGTCAGCCTCGGGAGTGAAGTCCTCACCGATGGTCTTCCACGGAATAGCAATCTCATAAGTGGTGGTGCATCCGAAATCTTCTTCGCTGTTAGGATCGTTGGGAACGGTGGTGATAGCGCAGAGTGTGTCGGTCATGATCTCTTTAGCTTCCATGTCGTAAGCCTGAACGGTCTTACCGCCGTTTACGAGAGCAAAGCCCGCGTTGATAAGGTTTTTCGCGTTCGCCCAAGCGTTCGCGCCGTTGTCCTTGTAGTTACCCTTGCTGAAAACATATGCATCGGTCAGATAGTTGAAGCCCGGAATCTTCTCTTCCATGCGGCTTGCAGGTCCTGCGGGATCGATACGGGTCTGGAGGCAGTCGCCGTTCCAAATATCGTCCTTGCTGTGGGTGTTTGCGAAACCGTCGATATCGTTAACGATCGCACCGATATAGAAATACTCGTCGTCCCAACGGAGCCAGAGGTCATAGCTCATCTTGAGCTGAGCCTCGTTCGAGAACTCCATGTAGGTGTTGGTGGGGCTGGGAGCCTCCTTGTCATCCTTGTTAGCTGCCTCCTCACCCTTTACGGTGACGGTCTTCTCGCCCCACTCCTCAGTGGAGAGCGTTCCGTCTATAGTGGGCTTCGACGCAAATTTGAGAGCGTCGGCATCAACGTTCGTTCTTGCTGCGAAAGCCGGGATAGCCAGCATTGCGGAAAGCATGACCGCGCAGAGAACAAAAGCCAGAAACTTCTTCATCATATCCTCCAAAATTTATTATTGTGCGCCGTTATTTCCGTAACAAGCCGTTAACCGCGCGCACATATTCACGGTCTTATTTTATCACATGCAAAGTGCAATGTCAATACATTATCCTTCATTTTATCAATCAAACTGTCTAATACCGATAAACAAAAACTCTCGAACGGCAGATTTTGCCTTCGGGAGTTTCCTTTTTTTCATTTTCGATGCCCGCCACGACCGCGCAAACGCCACATTCCGCACACCGACCGTACACCATGTCCTTCCTCCGCGCCTCGGCACGCGCCCGACCTTGCGGCGTGCTTTTCCGTATCTCCGCTGCCGACCGCACAGCTGCCGACCGCAAAAAATCGCGGCGGAGAAGAAACAGGTTGCTGTTTCTCCTCCGCCGCGCGGAAATGTTAAAGTTTATCGGAAACCGCGTAATTTCTCACGCGATACCGGAGACATTTTCCTTAATCAGACAAGAGCTCTGATGAGGAGGATGATGTCCTTCATGTTGACGCTTCCGTCGCCGTTAAAGTCAGCTGCTTCCTCAACAATCTTGAGACCGGTCCAGCCTGCCTGGTAACGGATAAGAAGGATAACGTCAGCGTTGTTGAGCTTACCGTCGCCGTTCATATCTCCGGGCAGAACAGGATTACCGAGCTTCTCGGAGTAGTAGCCGTCTTCACTGTTGACATTCATCGGATCGTAGTCAACGATGTTTGCCCAGCCGCTCTCGCCCTTGCAGTTGCGTCCGAGAACGCTGGTGAGGAATGCACGGTCGGTGGTGGAAATGTTGTAGTCGGCGAGATCCACATTACCGGTGTTCTTCTCAATATTAAAGGTAAGATCGGTGGTGATCTTGATGTTGTCAACGATCGCCTTGCCGCAGTTGTAAAGGATCGGAGCAAGCTTGTTAAACTTCGGATCCTCGGAATTTGCGGGAACGGTAATGCAATCCTTTTCTGTCTCAACCGCGAGAGCACCGTCAACGTAGAGAGATGCTTTCTTTCCTTCTATCTTGAGAGTGAGTCTGTGCCATGTAGCGGGAACAAGTGCTCCTGCACTCTCATCGGTGTTGGGAAGCGTCCACTCATAGGGAGCGGAAGCAAAGATGTCGGTGCATCCGTTCTCCCAGCCGAAGTTACCGATTACCCATGACTTCGAGTTGTAATCGTAACCTGCGAAGGTGCCGTACCTGGCATTTTCTTCGCCGTCCTTGCCGCCGAATACAAATCCGACAACAGTGGTCTCGGGGTTAACGGGCTTAACGTCGCAGAGAGCGACTTCATACTGCATGATGACATTGGAGCCTGCATCGTAGCGAACGTCATCGGCAGACATGTAAGCCTGACCGTAACCTACTGCGAGAACCTGATCCTTATACGGAACGGGGTCATTAACGGGCTCATACTCGAAGAGTCCGTCGACCATTTCGCCGGTGAGAGCGTCCTTGCCGACGAGAGTGATTGCCTGAGAACCGCCGTAAATGTTCGGATTCAGCTTGCCCTCCTTGTTGGCTTCGGTATCATCCATCGCATAAGTTGTTCTGTCGGTGATACCGGAACCCCACTGAAGGAATCCGGACCAATCCTCGGAGGCTGAGCTGGAGTTAAGATAAACAGCGGACATACCGAGAACCTTACCGATACCGTAGGTAGTCTTGTCGATAGGCTGATCGCCTCTGATGATCATATCCCACGGAAGAGCAACCTCGATGGTAACGAGCTCACCGGTCGCTGCGGGAGTGACCTCCATAGCAAACTGAGCGATGCTGTCGTGGTTCTTGTTCTTCTTGGTGAGGTCGCCGAGACCGGAATCCATGTCGTAGAGCCATCTCGGCTTAGGATCCTTGGTGGATGTGGTGTTGATCGCACATCCGGTGTTCATAAGGTTTTTGACATCTGCCCACGGCTTATCGTACTTTTCCTTGTTGAACGCGGTCACGGTGTGGTCGTAACCATCCTCTGCAGCTGCCTGAGCGGAGTTCGGACCCTTGTCGTCAACACGGAACTGGAAGCAGTCGCCGTTCCAGATATCGCCGCGGCTTCTCTTGTTGTAGTAGCCGTCGTAGTCGTCGATCTCTGCTGCAATGTAGTAGTAGTCCTTATCCCAACGGAGCCAGATTCTGTAATTAAGCTGAGCGTGATCGCCGGCTTCCTCTTTCTCATTCCACACGGTGGTGTTTGCTGCGCTTACTGCGGTTGCATCCTTACCAGCAGCTTCAGAGCCCTTTACCTCAACGGTATACTCGCCCCACTCTTCAGCAGAGATTACACCGTCAAAGGTAGGCTTATTTGCGCCGAAAGCAAGAGCATCGAAGTCCTTGTTCGACTGCGCTGCTGAGGTAGGGAGGACGCAAAGCGAAGCAAGCATCACACATACCATCAGAAACGAAAGTACCTTTTTCATTTTTTTCTTCTCCTTACAAAGTTGCATGAGTCTTCATGCTTAGTGTATATATATTCTATCATCTCTTTTATTCAAAGTCAATAGTTTTCGAAAATTGAGTTTAACTTTTTGTGCAAATACATGAAAAAAGAAACTCCGCATACCGTGATGCGGAGTCTCTTTTTCATAATTAAGACAACACAAACGTCAAATCTTCCCGGAATCGGACAGATTCCGGCTCACTCCTCGCCGTCTTCGCCGTCGCAGACTTTCTTTCCGCAGGCGGGACAGGTAAGCTCCGAGGGTTCGATCGACTCGTCAAAGTAGATCTCCTCGTTGCAGTGAGGGCAGAGCATCATACGGAAATCGTCGTCGCCGCAATCCTCGCCGCAGTCGCAGCAGTTTCCGTCGCATTCCTCATCGTCGTCGTAATAATCGTCGTCGTCCTCGTCGCCGAAGAGATACTCCTCGACATCACCGAGATCGGAATCGACCTCTTCGATGTAGTCGTTGAGCTCCTCGAGATCGGAATCGATCTCATCCATGGAGGAGTCGATCTCGTCGATCGCACCCGCCATCTCGCCCACAAGGTCGATCAGCGCGGTGATAAGCTTGCCCTCAGCGCTCTCTTTGTCGTAATCGAGACCGTCTGCAAGCCCCTTGATATAAGCACTCTTTTCGGAAATTGTCATTTTCGTCCGTTCCTTTCCTTATCATGTGCCGCGGCATGCATACGCATTGCGGTCACGTTGTTTTATGCGGTCAAAGCCGCATTCGTGCAATTCGGAAAAACCGGGCACCGCACTCAAGCTCTTTCGAGATACTCTCCGGTTCTGGTGTCGATGCGGATAACATCGCCCTGGTTGATGAAGAGCGGAACCTTGACCTCGGCTCCGGTCTCGACGGTCGCCGGCTTGGTCGAACCGGTCGCGGTATCGCCGCGGACGCCGGGCTCGGTAGCGGTAACCTCAAGAGTAACGAACATGGGCGGCTCGACGGCAAATACGTTTCCGTTGTAGGAAGCGATCTTGCACATGTCGTTCTCCTTCACGAACTTGAAGTTTGCGGAGAGCTTGTCGGCGTTGAGCGGAAGCTGCTCGAAGGACTCCATGTCCATGAAGTAGTAGAGATCGCCGTCGTTGTAGAGATACTGCATCTCGCGGCGGTCGATGCGCGCGTCCTGGAATTTGTCGGTGGGGTTGAAGGTCGTTTCGGTGACCGCACCGGTGATCACGTTCTTGAGCTTGGTGCGAACGAATGCTGCGCCCTTGCCCGGCTTAACGTGCTGGAATTCGATGACCTGCATGACCTGTCCGTCCATGTCGAAGGTTACACCGTTTTTGAAATCGCCTGCTATTACCATAAAATAAAGCTGTCCGCCCTGGAGCGGGGGACACTCCTTTCAAAAATAATTTTTATACAGTCACTGATATTTTATAACAAATCCTTTCTTTTTGCAATAGGAAACGCACATTTTTTTGCAAAGCGGGGAAATTTATTTGAAAGATCGGAAGAAACGGGCGCATCTCCTCCCCCGAAACGGGGATCGCGCGCCTCATTTTTCGCAAAATGAGCGGGAGCGGGGGGCGTCAGAGAAAACGGGAGGCTGCCGGCGGTTGACGGAGAAAACGCGAGGCGGTCTTCGGGCGGCGAGTGCATTTACTTTGCCGCACATCCGCGCGAGTTTTCCGAAGTCCTTCCGTCCGCCGTGCCCTCCCGCGAAGCCGAAAAGGGAGGGTGCAAAGCCCTCCCTTCCCCTTTCGGGATAATACCGTATTTCGTCTGCGGAAAGCTCCGCCCGCCGTCCGAAAATCAGACTATGCCCTGCGCCATCATCGCGTCCGCAACCTTGAGGAAGCCCGCAATGTTCGCGCCCGCAACAAAGTTGCCCTTCATTCCGTACTTCTCGCACGCTTCGGAGACGTTCTTGTAAATGTTCGTCATGATCTCGTGAAGCTTTGCGTCAACCTCCTCGAACGTCCACGAATAACGCGCGGAGTTCTGGCACATCTCGAGCGCACTTGTCGCAACGCCGCCGGCATTCGCCGCCTTTGCGGGTCCGAAGAGGATTCCCTTCTCGAGGAACATCTCGGTCGCCTCGGGAGTCGTGGGCATGTTCGCGCCCTCGGCCACCGCGAAGCATCCGTTCTTTATAAGCATCTCGGCACCCTCGGTGTCAAGCTCGTTCTGCGTTGCGCACGGGAGCGCGATATCGCACGGAATGCTCCAGATTCCCGAGCAGCCCTCATGATACTCCGCATCCGCGTGAACGGAAACGTATTCCCTGATTCTCTTTCTATCGACTTCCTTTAGCTTCTTCACAAGCGCAAGGTCGATTCCGCCCTTGTCGCAGATGTATCCGTCGGAATCGGAGAGCGCAACGACCTTCGCGCCGAGCGCGGTCGCCTTTTCGCAGGCGTAGATCGCCACGTTTCCGGAACCGGAGATTACCACGGTCGCTCCCTTGAAGGACTTGCCCGTCGCGCGGAGCATCTCGTCGGTAAAGTAGCAGAGACCGTATCCGGTTGCTTCGGTGCGCGCAAGGCTTCCGCCGTAGGTGAGTCCCTTTCCGGTGAGAACTCCGGTGAACTCGTTGCGCAGTCTCTTGTACTGACCGTAGAGGTATCCGATCTCGCGTCCGCCGACACCGATATCGCCCGCGGGAACGTCGGTGTCCGCGCCGATGTGCTTGGAAAGCTCGGTCATGAAGCTCTGGCAGAAGCGCATCACCTCGGCGTCGCTCTTGCCCTTGGGATCGAAGTCGGAGCCGCCCTTTCCGCCGCCGATCGGCAGTCCGGTGAGGGAGTTCTTGAAGATCTGCTCGAAGCCGAGGAACTTTATGATGCCTTCGTAAACCGAGGGGTGGAAACGGAGTCCGCCCTTGTACGGTCCGATCGCGGAGTTGAACTGGATGCGGAATCCTCTGTTCACGCGGACCTTGCCGCTGTCGTCGACCCACGGCACGCGGAATTTTATGACTCTCTCCGGCTCGACAAGACGGTCGATTATTCCCGCTTCGACATATTCGGGATGAGCCTCGATCACGGGCTCAAGCGTTTCGAGAACCTCGAGCACCGCCTGATGAAATTCAATCTCGCCCGGATTTCTCTTCTTCACCGTCTCCATAACGCCGCAAAGATACTGATTTTTGAGTTTCATATATTTATTTCCTTCCTTCGGTATTTGTACACCGCTCACCGAAGAGCGAACACCGCATCGGATTTGACTGAAATCCGAACGATTCCTGCACACTGATGAATTAATTATACGGCAGACAGCGCCGTTTGTCAATAAAAAATTGCGTGAAATGAATAAATTTTCTCTCAAACTTGCAAAATGTGTCGTTTTTCGGAGCTTTGACGAACGCATTTTCGCCCCCCGCGATCCGAACGGAAAATCCGTCGGAAAGACACCTTCGCCCGACAGCGCGCAACTGCGGGGAAAAATTTTTCGGCGGATGAGGGGAGCGCCGTGCGCAAGTGTGCCTCCCGGCAAAAAACAATTCCGGCGAAATTCCGCATATCCGGTGAGATCCTCGCCGCCCGTCGGTAAATGAAAAAGCCGCGCACGGACGAAATCCCGCACACGGCAGCGAAAGCGCAGACGCGGAGGCGCAGACGCCCCGCAGTCAAGCGCAATTTGTGATTTATAATAATGAAAGAAAGCGTGCAAAGCCCGCACGCCGACAGCCGAGGATGCAACCGCCGCCCCGCCAAAGTCCGCATATGCTGTCCGTCAGGCGTCCGGGCACGATGCACGACAAACTTCCGCGTACGCTTCCCGACAAACGTCCACACACAATACTCGTCAGTCTTCCGATCACCGCTCGCCGACTCAAGGCGGATATCCCCGTGAAATCCCGATATCACACGCGGCGGCACTGCACCACACACGCAAGCCCCCTCCGTCAGCCGGAAGGCGGACAAACCAAAAAGCACCTGCATCCGCAAGTGCTTTTTTTGTGATTAACGGACAAAATAGCACAAATTCGAATCAGCCATAAAAAGTACAACTTTCACCATATTCAACATCACTTTCCAACCCTTATCGTTAAACAGACAAAATAGCACAATATCAAATTATCGTTATATTATTAGTCCTCATCTTTCGGCATACACCCATTGCAAAGATGTTGACCACCACCCATTTCATCATGCACTAATCCGCAGGATTCGCAGATATAAACCTCATTTTCATATCCACAATAACAGCACTTTCCGATAGGGAGAAAATCCTCCAATACAGATACACCATTTTTCCCACATTCCGCACAAGCAAAATCTGCGACAGGATCTGCTCCTCCATGCCTGCCGCACTCATATTCTCGTGCGAAAAGTTCTTTCAAATTAGAGTTCAGCTCATCATCAATATAAGAAACTATCTCTTCAATGAAATCAGTTATTAATACGGTTTCTCTTCCGACAATATCTTTTTTGTAGTTTTTCCAACTTTAAATAACTTCGGGGTGAATCACTTTTATCATTCAAAAAAGAAATCCCCTGAGCTTCGAACCTGTTCCTATAAAACGAATTATTTTTTCCACATATTGCAATAAACTTTTTAATTTGTTGTTCAATTATATCACCTTGGAAGTATTTCTAAAATTACATTTTTTAGTTGAGCTGGCAACAAATTTATTTTCTCTAATTCATCAACTGTAACCCACTCTAAAATATACTGATTTAATTCATTATTTCGTTTTGCCTCTTCGCCCTTTATATTAAAATGATATGTATGATCCACTAATGCAACATAATACTTCTCTACACTATCTTCTTTTGAAATTGTTATACCTTCTAACAATTCTTTAACAAAATAACCAATTTCCTCAGAGATTTCGCGTCTAGCAGCGTTCTCAAAACTTTCATCAATCTCCAATCCTCCTCCAGGAGCAACCCAATATTTCATATCTTGCTTAACTCTTTTGATTAATAACACTTTATCTTGCGATTTGCAAAATATAATTACTCCCGCCCTTTTTCTCATTTAAGTACATCCTTTCTAAATATTCTAGAATCTAAATTAAATGTTTTTCCACTGATATTGATGAATTTATCAGAAACCATATAGACAAGAAAATTAATTAACTCTTCAAGAGATGAGTCTATGGCTAATGAACTATTGTTTTGAGCTATTGCCTTTTTCGCATTATGTCTATTTAAATCAGTATCAATAAATCCAGGACAAATAGTATTAACTGATATATTGTATTTCCACAACTCCTTCGCCAATGTTTTAGTTAGAGCCAACACACCGGCTTTTGATGCAGAATAGTTACTTGTCCATCGTACCTTCCAAAAACAAATTAGCGTGCATTGCTGCTGCGTGACCAGTTCCAACCACTAATCTTGCATAAATATTATTTTTTATAAAATTATTTAAATGAGCATAAATAAAATTGAAGCCTGGCGAAGTTCCCCAATGTCCTAAAAACTTTTCTTTCAGGTCAGAATGTTGTAACTGACGCTTTAATAGAAAGTTATCCTTTAAGTATAATTGCGCGACAGATATATAGTTAACAGCATCAAAGTATAATTGTACTCGTCTATTATTATCGACCATTTTTCCTCACAAAATATAATTATGCGTTTTTCATTTGAATTGTAAAATAAAATGTGGCAAATTTGTTATAACGAGAATATGTACATTATGAATTATCGAGTAATTTCTCGTTTTATTGAATAATTTGAATTAAATTAAGTTCTTATTTTATAGCACCTTTAATAATACCTTAAAAGTTGCTTTTCTAAAATTATTTTTATAAGAAAAATTTTCATAATGGACTGTCGAATTCATTTTTTCTGCATTAAAACACACCATGTAGTCGTACGAAATGGAGTATATTCCCAAAATTTTTCTGCTTTTTCAACATTTATAATTATTTGTTCTGCCATCACCTTTATTTCCCACAAATCTGTATCAAATAAACTTCGCAATTCCGTTTCATCAAAATAATGGTGAGGGACACCAGCTTCTTTTCCCGTATCTAAAATGAATGTATTGGGCTCTATCTCCCTTCCTTTTCCGTACAAGTCTGCTTTGTTGGATTTAATAGTAGCCAATAACATTCCTTGAGGCAACAAATGTTCCCACATTACCGAAATAGTTTCCTTTATTTTTTTTATAGTATTATGCTGTAAAACATCCCAACTTACTATTCCATGAAATTTCGAGTCTAAAAATGGAAATTTGTTCATCTCTGCTTTTTTTACATTCGCCAATAAATTTGATCTAGATAGCCACTCATTGGTTAACTCTATGGCTTTTTCAGAATTATCCGATGCAAAAACATTACACCCCATATTTGCCATTGCTACGGTATGTCTACCAGCACCACATCCCAAATCCCAAACAGACAAATTTGGTTCATCAAATGTTCTTTTTAATAGATTAATAAATTTAAAGATTTCCGCCTCAGGTGCAGATGTACGATACTTTTCATTGTAAAATAACTCATTCCAATTGGCCATTTGTATGCCTCCCATTTAATATTATTCACACTTTTAAATTCTTATACTATGTATTCAGTTTTTCGCCTGCTCGGGTTCGAGTCCGGGTGCGGGAGCAGCCTTCTGCATCAAGTAAGATTTCATAAAAGAAATTTCTCAGATTTCTCGTTTCTTTAGTTCGAGTCCTGCAAGGTCACTGTTTTGATTAAAATTGGACACTTAAATCCAATTCAGAAATTTAGGATTAAAAAACACGAAAACCCTTGCAGCGCAAGGGTTTTCGGCTTATGGGCTTTTTTGCCCACTAATCATGGAGCTGCTACCCAGATTCGAACTGGGGACCTCATCCTTACCAAGGATGTGCTCTACCAACTGAGCCATAGCAGCATTTGACATCGGCTATTATATCAAATACTTTTCGCTTTGTCAAGTGTTTTTTCACTTTTTTCGTGTTTCGTGCTGTTTTTTCGTCCGCGCCGTCATTTCGAACGCGATCCGGGAGCGAAAAGTCATACTCCGAAGTCCTCCGCCCCCTCACATCAAAGCCCGAATCTGCCCGTCCCGTAAAGTCCTCTGCCGCACTGCGCCGCACGCTTGACATTTCGGCACGCAGGGGGTATACTTATCTATATATCAAAAGGAGGTCGGAAATGGACAAATTCAGATTGGTTTCACCGTACTCCCCGACGGGCGATCAGCCGCAGGCGATCGACCTGCTCTGCGCGGGGCTTGAAGCGGGAATGCCGTGGCAGACACTCCTCGGCATCACCGGCTCCGGCAAGACCTTCACCATGGCGAACGTGATCGCGCGGCTGAACCGCCCGACGCTCGTGCTCGCCCACAACAAGACCCTTGCCGCACAGCTCTGCACCGAATTCCGCACTTTCTTCCCCGAGAACGCCGTCGAATTCTTCGTGTCGTATTACGACTACTATCAGCCCGAGGCGTACGTCCCCGGAAAGGATATATATATTGAAAAGGATTCCTCGGTAAACGAGGAGATCGACCGCCTGCGCCACAGCGCAACGTCCGCGCTGTTCGAGCGGCGGGACGTGATCATCGTGGCGTCGGTCTCCTGCATATTCTCGCTCGGTCCGCCGGAGGAATACGCAGGACAGGTCACGTCGATCCGCCCAGGCATGATGCTCTCGCGCGATGATGTCGCGGAACATCTGATCTCGATCGGCTACAACCGCAACGATATCGAATTCGCGCGCAACAAATTCCGCATGAAGGGCGACACGCTCGAGGTGTTCCCGTCGAACTCAAACGACCGCGCTCTGCGGCTCGAATTCTTCGGCGACGAGATCGACCGTGTGTCCGAGATAAATCCCGTCACCGGCTCGGTCGTGCAGGATCTCACCTATGCCGCCGTATATCCCGCGAATCACTACATCGTGTCCCCGGATATGCGCGAGAGCGCATACGAGGAGATCGAACGGGAGATGGAGGAGCGGGTCGAATACTTCAAATCGCAGAACAAGCTGATCGAGGCTCAGCGGATCGAGGAGCGGACGAGATACGACCTCGAAATGCTCCGCGAGATCGGCTACTGCTCGGGAATCGAGAACTACTCCCGCGTGTTCGCGGGGCGCGAGCCCGGCTCGACGCCGTACACGCTTCTCGACTACTTCCCGAACGATTTCATCACCTTCATCGACGAGAGCCACGTCACGGTGCCGCAGGTGCGCGGCATGAGCGGCGGCGACCGCGCAAGAAAGAAGAATCTCGTCGATTACGGCTTCCGCCTGCCCTCGGCATACGACAACCGCCCGCTCTTCTTCGAGGAATTCGAGAAGAAGCTCGGTCAGACCGTCGCGGTATCCGCGACCCCCGCGGAATACGAGAGAAGCCGCTCCGGTCAGATCGTCGAGCAGATAATCCGCCCGACGGGACTTCTCGATCCGGTGATCGAGGTGCGCCCCGTGGCGACACAGGTGGACGATCTCATCGGGGAGGTGCTCAGCCGCTCGGAGAAGGGAGAGCGCTCCCTCGTCACCACTCTTACGAAAAAGATGGCAGAGGATCTCACGGAATATCTCGACTCGCGCGGCGTGAAGGTCAAGTACATCCACCACAGCGTGGAAACGATGGAGCGGACAGAGCTTCTGCGCAGCCTGCGCGCCGGAGTATACGACGTGCTTGTCGGAATAAACCTGCTGCGCGAGGGAATCGACCTGCCCGAGGTAACGCTCGTTGCGATCCTCGACGCGGACAAGGAAGGGCTGTTCCGTTCGGAAACGTCACTGATCCAGATGATCGGACGAGCCGCGCGAAACGCAGACGGCCGCGTCATAATGTACGCGGATACCGTGACGAAATCGATGGAGGCGGCGATCGGCGAAACGGCGCGCCGCCGCACGATCCAGGAGGCGTACAACCTCGAGCACGGCATAACCCCGAAGACGATCGTCAAGGAGATCGCGGAGCCGATACGCATCGCCGCCCCGGAGAAGGGCTCGAAGAAGAAACGCGGAGAGAAGGCTCCCTCCATGACGAAGGACGAGCGGAACGCGCAGATCGAAGCGCTGCGGCGTGAAATGAAGGAAGCCGCATCGCAGCTCAGATTCGAGGAGGCAGCCTTCCTGCGCGACAGGATCAAGGCGCTCGAGACCACGAAATAGCCCCCGCCGCGCGAAAACGCGGATTTTATTCATCCCCGAACCTTATTATTTGTGAATTTTACAAAAAACGCTGGATTATTTCCGCAATGTGTGATATAATTTTATATCACATCCATCATTTTGATGTCAACGTAAATGAAAGGTCTGGTACCGAACAAATGGTAAAAACCAAAAATTCCAAGAACAGCCGGCTCAAAACCGTACTCATCACCGTCGCGTGCGTGCTTGCGGTTGTGATAATCGGCTCGGTTTTCACTTACACCCTGCTCGGAAACAACGGATATTTCCTCCGCCACACGGTAGCCGTCAAGAGTGAAAACTATGAAGTAAACAACGCACAGATGTCGTATTTCTTCACTACGAATCTCTCGTCCGAGCTTTCGAAGAATTCGACCGTTTATCAGTATTACGGACTCGACACCTCCAAGTCGCTGAAGACCCAGAACTACCCGAGCGGCGGAACATGGTACGACTACTTCATGCAGAGCGTCACCATTCCCTCCGTCAAGCAGATGCTCACTCTCTGCGAGCAGGCGAAGTCCGTAGGATTTGAGCTTTCCGACGATGACCGCGCGTCGATCGACGAATCGATACAGACGATCAAGGACACCGCATCCCAGAAAGGCTACTCCGTTTCGCAGTATGTGATGAACTACTACGGCTACGGCGTAAATCTCAAGGACGTGCGCAGCGCAATGGAGATGAGTCAGCTCGCATACAGCTATTACAACAGCGTCATGGATTCCTACGAGCACTCCGAGAGCGACCTTGCGGGATACTTCTCCGAGCATGAGAACGACTTCCTCAAGATCGACTACCTCTCCTACACCTTCAAGGTCAGCGACGTAAAGAGCGCCGACACCTCAACGGATACCGATACTTCGGCAGATACCGATGCTTCAACCGACACCGCCGCATCGACCGATACCCCCGAGACCGCCGACAGCACCTCCGCAGAGACCGAAACCTCCGCGGACACCTCGACCGATACCTCCGCCGGAAATGCCGAGAGCACCGACACCGATGCTTCGACCGATACCTCCGCCGAGAGCAAAGAAGAGGACGAGGACGCGGAGTACAAGGCTCAGATCAAGGCAAGCGCCGATTCGCTCGCCGCGATTACCGATGTTGAGCAGTTCAAGGCTTACGTCGAGAACTACCTCAAGACCGTGGTATACGCATCCGAGACCGACACCGACAAGCTCGACGGGAACGTGACCTCCGCAATGTCGAAGCTCGAGACCAAGGGCGCATCCTACAGCGAGGACAGCGACGAGATCAAAGCCCTGTTCGACATGACCGAGGCAAACAAGACCTTCCTTCACACCCATGACGACGGCACCTGCGAAGTATACCTTCTCACCGCACCCAAGTACCGTGAGGAATACACGACGAAGAACGCCCGCGTGATCGCGCTTTCCTCCTCCGATTCCGGAAGCATCACCTCGACGATCGACACCATCAACGAGGCGCTCAATTCCGCAGAGGACAAGGATGCCAAGTTTATCGAGCTCGCCGACGAATACAGCCGCTCCACTGCGAAGGACGCGCTTTACGAGAACATCGGCAAGGACGACTTCGACATTGACGAAATGAACGCATGGCTCTGGGACGAGAGCCGCGCCGATGGCGACCGCGACATCTTCTCGAAGGAGAGCACCTCCTCATCGACCTCCTCATCATCGACTACTTACTACTACATCGTCATGTATAAGGGCGACGGAATGATCAAGTGGCAGTACGACGTTGATACCGCGATGAAGAACGCGCAGTACGAGGAAGCTTACAAGGGATTCGAAGAGGCTCACGGCGGAGACAAGATCACCGTAAACCTCGAGAACATCTACAAGATCCCGACAACCTGACGCCGTTCGGAAATAACGAATAAAGGGGGGCGCGTACCGCGTCCCCTTTGCACTGTCTTTCAAAGGAAGCTCGGCACGCGCATGACCCCGCGCCGGCACCGCACAACACCGCATCGGCACCGCACAACACCGCGCAATAATTGCCGAAGCGCCGCGCTTCCCTTCCCGATCAAACAAAATTCACGCCCACACGGGCAAACGGAGTTTATATGAAAAATTCAAGCCGCGCCATATGCGCTCTTCTCGCCGCCATCCTCGCCGCGTCCCTCTTCTCCTGCTCCGAAAAAAAGGATGACTCCGCCGAGACCTCGGGTACCGCAGAGACTTCGGGTGTGACCGATACCGCCGCAGACACCGCACCTGCCGAGTCCTCATCGCCGAAATACAGCCTCGGGCTCGCCGCAGACGGCAAATTCGACGGCATCCGCGCGTCGGACCATGTAAAGCTCTGCGACTACAAAGGCATAAACATTCCCGCGGAGAACTGCACCGTTTCGGATGAAGACATTGACGCGCGGATCAAAACCGTAATTTCGAATTTCCGCTCCACGCTGAAGCGCACCGACCGCGCCGTTGCCGACGGCGATACCGTGAACATCGACTATGTGGGCTCGATCGACGGCGTCGAATTCGAGAACGGCTCGACCGGCGGAAACGGAACCGATGTCACGATCGGTGTCACCTCCTACATCGACGATTTTCTCGAGCAGCTCATCGGTCATATGCCCGGAGAAACCGTGAATGTCGAGGTCACGTTCCCCGTACCGTATCCGAACAATCCCGACCTCGCGGGCAAGGACGCTCTTTTCGTAACCGAGATCAACTACATCACGGAGTACGCCGACCCCGAATTCACCGATGACTTCGTTAAGGAGAATCTCTACGGCACATACGGACTTTCGACTGTCGCCGAGGTGCGCGAGTACATCGAAAATTCAATCCGCGAAGAGAGCATCACCCAATATATAAAAAGCTACCTTTTCGAAAACAGCACCGTTGATCTTCCCGACGCGGTATACGATTTCTGCAAGAATACAATGCTCAACTATTACACCGACTACGCGTCACAGTATCAGAAGACCCTCGACGATTACGTTGAGGCTGCCGGATATTCGAGCGTTGACGAGTTTTGCGAAGCAAACAGAGAGGATCTCGAATCCGACGGAAAGATCCGCCTCATATTCCAGGCGATAGCCGAAGCGGAAGGGCTCACGGCGGACGAGGAAGACGTAAAGGAATACATTGCGAAAGCGAACGAAGGAAATTCCTCGTACAGCGAGACAATGTACGATTCCTATATTACTGATTACGGAATGCCGTTCTTCATGCAGGCGGTGCTTCAGGAAAAAGCAATCGCCGTTGTCACGGACAGCGCGGTTCTCGGAGGCTGAGCCTGCCGGGCATACGCCTGATCCGAGACGCTGAGCCGAACGCGAAATACCCTGCGCCGAGACGGTGCCGCCGTACAGCCGGAAAGCGCGGCGGAAACCGATAACCGCGCCGATTCGGCGAGAAAACGCGGCAGATACCGATACTTCGCCGATTCGACGCTCCGGCGCACACCGGATACGCCCCCCCGGCGCGCATCTTCGATGATGCCGACCACGGTCGGACATTCCTCACGATACGCGGAGGAACGCAAGCGCGGCAGCGCCCGGCAGTGCCGGCACACCTCGGACAGACTCATACCGAAACGGCAGAATCCGTAGCCCCGATCCGGAGATAAGCCGCGAGCCGGCATAAACACAAACAAAAGAGAAGGCAGAGCAAATTTGCTCTGCCTTCTCTTTAAGCATTCGCTTAAGCAGTCGATTCTTATCGATCCGTTATTTCGGAAATTTTACCTCACGTTCTTCCGATACTCCGCCGACACAGACGAAAACGGAAATCGCGTTCCCGATCGGGCGGGATGCGCCGCAAGCGCTCCCGTCGGCGGTCATGTCCGCCGTCCGTTCTCTCCCGTCGGCAAAGCATCCGGAAGCTTTCTTCTTTTATACCTGAATTTTTATATACCCTATGACGACCGACGCGCTCTTCCGAGACGGCGTTTTCCGAATTTCATGCCGCTCGCCGAACACGTTCTTCGTCGGCTTTTCGTGTGAACATCTTAATTGCTTTATGTTTCATAATTGATATATGACTTATGCCGAGATTACTCCGTCTCCCCGGAACAGCAGGCAGAACCCGGTTCGGCTCGTATTTTCGGCTTTCGTCTCTGATAAATGCCGTGCGGCGCTCCGTCAACCCGCCGCACCGCCGTCGGGCAAAGCTTTCTCAGGAATGGAGCCAGCTTGCCGTGAGCGAAGCAGGAACGCTCGAGATCGCCGTGGACTGTCCGAGATCGATATCCCAATTTGCAACGACCTTCTGAACGAGATCGTTGTCGGCCTCGTCGATCACGCCGTCATGGTTGACATCCGCCGCAAGGAGAGCGGCTCCGGTCAGCGTCTTCTGACCGCTTATGTGCTTCAGGATTGCGATCGAATCGGATATCTTGATCTCTCCGTCGCCGTCCACGTCGCCGAACAGCACCACGAATTTTGCCTTGTAGCAGCGTCCGTTGGTGTTGCTGAAGGTTGCGAGGACCATACCGGTCGCGCTCTTTACGGAGGTATCGGTTATGAGCGTTCCGTCAGCGGTGTACGGGCGGACGGTATATCCGTTGATTTTCTCGGATGCTATGAGAGAAGAAAGCGTGGTCTTTGCGCCCGTGATTCCCGTGAGTACGGAAGTGCTGTAGTATACGGCTTTCGCATTGCTGTAGGTTTCGCTTACGGAAATCGAGCCTCTTTGAGCTACCAGGCGGAACGTCGTCTGCGAACCGAGCGCGGTCGCCGGGACATTGACGCACAGGAAATCGTATACGAATCCGGATGAGCTGCGTCCGCTTACCGCATATCCTCTGCCGCCGATATAGAGCGTAGCGTTTGAGAAATATCCGGAGAAGAAGACGTCTATGTTTGCACTTCTCGCATCCTCATTTGCAAAGCATACTATCGAGGTCGCAAATGCGTTGACATAGAGATCGTAAATTCCGGTAGTAGAACCGTAGGCGGTGACCTTTACATAGTATGTATTTCCCTTTACAAGGCTGTACTTGATTGCAAAGTTGATCCCGTCGTTGTCGTCATTGTACGCAAGCTGCTTGCGGGACGAATCGTAGAGATACCCTATCGTATCCGTCGCCCCCTCGGTGTAAATGAGGAATATTCCGCTTTCCGGAGCGGTAAACTTGAAGTAATCCTCATCTCCGGAGGTCTCGAGGCTGCAGTCATATACTAAAAAAGCATTCTCAAAGCCTCTCCACGTAAGGGTCGTCGCGGTATCAAAGCTTGAACCGTAATCACCGCTCGCCGAAGAACATACAGTGAACGCCGAGCAGAGCATCACTGCCGCCAGCAAAATGCCGACAATTCTTTTTCCGAGTTTCATTTTTCCATTTCCTTTCTTTGATTTCTTATTTTGCCTGCTGACGTTTCCATTATACACCAAATACCATTATATGTCAATAGGTTATTTTAATTTTGAGGAAAATATTTTAAAAATTTTCATAACAGTATATATTTTACTGTAAATCGGCAAAAAAGCCGCCCCGCCGTAAACGCCGCCGAGACTTAGCCGAACACAGCACCCGAGAAACGCGGACGCATTCGGATGCACGGGAAATCCCGCAGAGCATCCGAGCGCACCGAAGCACATATCCGCCGCACACCGTGTTCCCGCACGCCGCGCATTCTCCAACGCACACCCCATACCCGCGTACAGTCCGCATGTGCCAAGCCGCCGTGCGCATCCCGCACAATCCGTATACCCCCGCCGCACGTTACCTGCCGTCTTAACATCAACCGCCACGCTGTTCGCACTGTCCCGAAATCGCACACATCAGCCCAAGCCGGACACGCCGCAGATACCCCACGAATCGCACACCCCCGCCGCACCCGTTTTCTCTCCTCGGATATTGCCCCCGCGTCCGATACCCCTGCCCCGACCGCCGTCCGCCGGAATGCGAATCCGGAATATTGACAAGAAAGCCTCTTTGTGTTATAATACCGAAAGAGCGGACAAAAGCGCCCTTGCCCGGCGTTCGCACAATACCGATGGGATATGGTGTAACGGCAACACACGAGACTTTGACTCTCGCTTTGCAGGTTCGAGTCCTGCTATCCCAGCCATAAAAGGGCTACAAAATAGATGTAGCCCGTGAAAACCCCGATTTTATCGGGGTTTTCACCGTTTATACGGCAAAATTTCAGCGAACCGTTTTGACAGATATAAAAATGATGTTTTCCCTTTGTTGGATGTCTTGAACTCTCACACAACCGAATAATGATACGCAAGGCAGATAGAAATCAAAAATCTATCTGCCTTTTTTATTACCCT
>QWCN01000144.1_pt1 | contig 115320 bp, 124 predicted proteins | sample 1972711 | NCBI WGS metagenome assembly QWCN01 (sample SAMN09866707, study PRJNA288562) | Human gut metagenome isolate term1_stool, whole genome shotgun sequencing... | isolation source: gut | host: Homo sapiens | place: USA: California | reverse complement strand
ATGGGGCTCCGCTTTCTATATCAATGGAGTGATTTTCGGTTTCAGCCATGGCCGGAATCCCTTACAATCTCTACTCTTTTGGAGTTTTGCTCATGGCTGAAGAGATCATAAGAAAAGAGGTGCCTTATGTACGAATTGAATCACATTATCGGCAATAGCTACTATATCCAGAGCCCCTCCAAGATGGGTCTTGTGAAGCTGAACGATACAGACGTCTGCCTGATCGACAGCGGCAACGACAAGGACGCAGGCCGCAAGGTGCGGCAGCTGCTGGACGCCAACGGCTGGCATCTGACCGCCATCTACAACACCCATTCCAATGCCGACCACATCGGCGGCAACCGCTATTTGCAGGGCCAGACCAAGTGTAAAATTTACGCGCAGGGCATCGAGTGCGACATTACCCGGCATCCGGTGCTGGAGCCTGCATTCCTGTACGGCGGCTTTCCGCCCAAGGATCTGCGCCACAAATTTCTGATGGCGCAGGAGAGCGACGCCAAGGAGCTGACGCCCGGCGTGCTGCCGGAGGGCTTTGCACTGCTGCAATTGCCGGGGCACTTCTTCCATATGGTAGGCTTCCGCAGCCCGGACGATGTGGTGTATCTGGCGGACTGCCTGTCCAGCCGCGAGACGCTGGACAAGTACCAGATCGGCTTCGTCTACGATGTGGCCGCCTATCTGGACACGCTGGAAAAGGTGAAAACCATGCAGGCTGCCGCTTTCGTTCCCGCTCACGCCGAGGTGACGGAGGATATCGCCCCGCTGGCCCAGTACAACATCGATAAGGTGCTGGAGATCGCCGACCACATGGTGGAGCTGTGCGCCGAGCCTGTCATCTTCGAGGAACTGCTGAAGAAGCTGTTTGATGACTACGGCCTGACCCTGACCTTTGAGCAGTACGTGCTGGTGGGCAGCACCGTGAAGTCGTATCTGGCGTGGCTGAAGGACACCGGACGGCTGACGGCGCTCTTTGAGGACAACCGCCTGCTGTGGAGGCGCGCATAAAGATATCTATCGCCGGATGACCGGAGATCACGACAGCTGTTGCTGCTTCATCCACACGTCCATCACCAGACTGTGGGGCAGCAGCTTCGTCAGCGCCGCCTGTCCCCGCGCCACAAAGCCGTACTTGCACACATCCTTGCCCCGCTTGGCGTCCCGCCACGTGCGGCGCACGATGTCGTCAGGGTCATACATGGCGGCGTATTTCTTCACAATGGCTTCGCCGCCGGTCACGGCCCGGTCAAAGAATGCGGTCTTTGTCCAGAAGGGGCATACCGCCATGACGCCAACGCCCTGACGGCGCAGCTCACGGTTCAGCGCCCGGCTGAAGCTCAGCACAAAGGCCTTGGTAGCGCCGTAAACGTTGATGTAGGGGATGGGCTGGAAGGCCGCCACCGACGCGATATTGATGATCTGGCTGCCCCGGGGCATGTAGGGCGCTGTCAGCTGGCACATGGCCACCACCGCCTGACAGTTCAGGTCGGTCATGTTCAGGTTGACCTCCAGCGGCGTGTCCAGCACCGCACTGAACTTGCCGTAGCCGCTGCAATTCATCAGCAGCCCCACCTGTACCGGTTCCTCCGCCAGCGCCGCCTTGTAAATATTGAAGCTGGCGCGATCCGTCAGATCCATGGCCAGCACCCGAATCGGGAAAGGCACGGTGTCGCGCAGAGCCTCCAGCTTGTCCCACTGGCGGGCGATGACCCATACTTCGTCAAATGTGCCGAACTGGTCAATGGTTTCGGCGAAGCGCTTTCCCATACCGCTGGAAGCGCCGGTGATGACCGCGATTTTCTTCATAGGGCATCCATCCTTTCTTTGCTCCCATTATGCCATGTCCCGTGAGATTTGGCAAGGGACAAACCGCTTGACAGGCGGCGCGGCATTGCCTATAATACGAAAAAAAGCAGTCAGGAGGATTTCCCATGATCCGAAAAGGCATCGAACAGGATATCCCGCACATTGCGGCGATTTATGAGAATATCCACGACAATGAGGAGTGCGGCAAGTCCACCGTAGGTTGGATACGCGGCGTATACCCCACGGCGGATACGGCCCGTGCGGCGCTGGACGCCGACGACCTGTTCGTCATGGAGGAGGGCGGCGCGGTGGTAGCGGCGGCCCGCATCAACAGGATTCAGGTGCCGGTGTATGCCGATGTACCGTGGCGCTACCCCGATGTACCGGATGAGCAGGTGATGGTGCTGCACACACTGGTGGTAGAGCCCGCCTGTTCCGGAAAGGGCTACGGCACGAAATTTGTCGCGTTCTATGAGGACTATGCCCGTGAAAACGGCTGCCCCTACCTGCGGATGGACACCAACGCCCGCAATAAGGCGGCGCGGAAGCTGTACGCCGGTCTGGGCTATTGGGAGGCGGGCATCATGCCCTGCGTGTTCAATGGCATCCCCGACGTCCAGCTGGTCTGTCTGGAAAAGAAGCTATAATATAATGTACCGCCGGAGCCATTCACATGGCTCCGGCGGTTTTCTGCAAAAAATGGCAGCCTTCGCCATATTCTTAACACTCCATTAACGGCGTATGGGATTATAATATGCCATCAAAAAATATGCGCAGAAGGGCGGTAAGACCATGGATATTTGGAAAGAGCTTCAGGACGAGGGCATCGATACGGCGCTTTTGGATGAAATACGTCATTTCCGTAGCCAGTATCCCGCTGCGCCGGAGGCAGAGGCGCGCATTCCCGTGCCGCGCTTTCTGTACTACGGCAAGGAGATTTGGGAGAGCGCGGCGGCGGCGCTGCTGTGCGGCGAGCATCTGCTGCTGGCAGGCCCCAAGGCCACCGGCAAGAACGTGCTGGCGGAGAATCTTGCCGCCGTGTTCGGCCGTCCCAACTGGGATGTGTCCATGTATGTGAACGTGGACGCCGCGTCCCTGATCGGCGCGGACACCCTGAAGGACGGCAAGGTGGTGTTCCGGGAGGGCCCCATCTGCCAGTGCGCCCGTTTGGGCGGCTTCGGCGTGCTGGACGAGGTGAACATGGCGAAGAACGAGGCGCTGGCGGTGCTGCATGCCACGCTGGACTTCCGCCGCGTCATCGATGTTCCCGGCTATGAGCGCATCGAGCTTGACCCCGCCACCCGCTTCATCGGCACCATGAACTACGGCTACGCCGGAACACGTGAGTTGAACGAGGCGCTGGTGTCCCGCTTTGTAGTGCTGGACATGCCGGTGATCTCCGAGGATAACCTGCAAAAGCTGCTGCGGAGGGGCTTTCCGGAGCTGAGCACCAAGTGGGTGGAGCAGTTCTCCGCCCTGTTCCGCGACCTGCGGCAGAAGTGCGACAACGGCGAGATCTCCACCAAGGCCCTTGACCTGCGTGGCCTGCTGTCGTCGCTGCACCTGATCGAAAAGGGCATCACCTCTGGCGAGGCGCTGAAGCTGGGTATCATCAACAAGGCCTTCGATCCCTTCGAGCGGCAGCTGGTGGCGGACGCGGTGTGGAGCCGCATTCCACAGAACGCCGACCGGGCGAAGCTGTTTGGCAACTGATATGGACAGAGAAGACATCCAGAGCCGCCGTGCGGCCAATCAGGTGTGGAACGGCGCGGAAAACTATGACGTCCGTCCGGAGTTCCAGTCCTATGACAGCGATGGCGAGGCGCAGCTGTATTTCAATACCATCATCGGCCTTGTGTACCGGTATTACCAATTTGATCGATTCAAGCCCCTGTTTCACACCTTTCAGCACCAGCCCAAGGGCGAGCTGTACAGCGGCCTGTTCTGGCTGGGATTGGAGGGCGCGGCCTACCGCCGGGCGCTGCCGGATCGTCCCGTATTGCAGGAGCTGCAGCAGGACTATGCCCGCCGTGTGGTGAAAGAAGCGCATGCCGCCGATCCGCAAAGCGCGGAGAGCCTGCACGCGGCGTGGTTCCGGCGGGCGCTGGGCCAGCCGGAGCAGGAGGACGCCTGGCAGAAGGACGTGCTGGACGCCCTGACCTTCGATCCCACGTGGGACGAGCAGCAGATCATGGATCGCATGGAAGCGCTGCTGTATCAGTACTTCCACCGGGCCCGCCGCAGCGTCACCGACCGCCAGTGGAGCATGTGGGTCGGTCGTTCTATCGGAAAGGGCAGACGCACCAGCCGCTTCGTGCAGCCCAACGCCCTGCGCCGTCTGGAGCAGTCCGGCGGCGGCCCCGATGAGGAGGAGAAGGGGAAGAAGCGCCCGCATCCCTTATCGTTTTTGCAGGGAAGAACGCCGGAGCTGATCCTGCGGCGCTATGTGGAGGACTGTTTCGGCGTGTCCATGCTGACGCCGCCGGAGCTGGCACAGGTAGAGCGGGAGCTGTGCACCGGCGTGCATAAAAACTGCCGCCTGCACTTTACCAAAGGTGAGCCCGTCAAGCACGAGCTGAGCCGGGAGACCGCGTGGGATGTGGAGACATTCCGTCAGCAGCGGAAGAAAAACCGCGCCTACTATCAGGCTCATCTGGTGGAAAACAAACTCATCATCGCCCAACTGACACAAAAGCTGCAAAATACGATCCTGCTGCAAAGCGACGTATCCGTCAATCTGGCCCGTGCGGGGCAGCTTTATGCGCCGATTGCGTGGCGCAGCGCGGCGCTGGAGGAGGAAAAGGTGTTCGTCCAGCGGCAGCAGAGCGAGTTGGGCGACCTGACGGTGGATATTCTGCTGGACGGCTCCGCCTCCCAGAACCGGCAGCAGGAAAAGCTATCCACACAGGCCTACCTGATCGCGGAAAGTCTGGAGCGCTGCCGCATTCCCGTGCGGGTGACGGAGTTCTGCTCCGTCAGCGGCTGCACGGTGCTGCGTATCCTGCGGGACTATGACCAGCGGGGCAGAAACGATGCCATCTTCGACTATGTGGCCGCCGGGTGGAACCGGGACGGGCTGGCCCTGCGGGCCATGGGGTGGCTGATGCGCCGCAGCCGCAGCGACCACCGGCTGCTCATCATCCTTTCCGACGCCAGTCCCAATGACGACCAGCGCATCCCCATCGGCGCGCTGCCGCTGGGCGGCTATGTGTACAGCGGCAAGCGCGGCATTCAGGATACCGCCACGGAAGCCGGTCTGCTGCGCCGTCAGGGCATCACGCCTGTATGCGTGTTTACCGGCAGCGACCTGGAGCTGGAGGGCGGCCGGAAGATCTACGGCAAGGCTCTGACACGCATCCCCACCATCGGATGGTTCGCCGACGCGGTCAGCAAGCTGATCCAGGGGCAGATACGCCAGCTATAGAGAGCCCAGCGGCACGGGAAGCACCGGCTTCCCGTGCCGCTGCTTCTCTGGGTGAAAAAATGTTGACATCCAAAGATCGATATAGTATACTATCTGCAATATTGAACAGCGATGAAGGGAAGCAGTAGGCGGTCAGCAGATGCCGAGAGAGAGCGCGGTCGGTGTAAGCGCTCGTGACGCCCCGCCAAAGTCGTCCCTGAGCTTTCGGCTGAACGTGCAGTAGGCCGCAACGGCTGCCCTCCGTTAGCGGGGCGCGGTGTGACAGCACCGCATGAGTGCGGGAACATTCCCGAATACAGGTGGTACCACGGACAATCGTTCGCCCTGTTTTGCTATGGCAAAACGGAGCGATTTTTTGTTGCCCTTTTTGCCAAATACGGAAAGGAGAACTCCCTATGCATAAGGAATTACCGAAAGTGTACGATCCGCGGGAGGTGGAGTCCAGCATCTACAAGATGTGGATGGATAACGACTGCTTCCACGCCGATCCCAACCCCGACAAGAAGCCTTTTTCCATCGTCATGCCGCCTCCCAACGTCACCGGCCAGCTCCACATGGGCCACGCCATGGACTGCACGCTGCAGGACATTCTGATCCGCTATAAGCGCATGCAGGGCTACGAAGCCCTGTGGCTGCCCGGCAGCGACCACGCCGGCATCGCCACCCAGATCAAGGTGGAGGAGGAGCTGCGTAAGAGCGAAGGCCTGACCCGCCACGATCTGGGCCGCGAGAAGTTCCTGGAGCGCGTCTGGGCGTGGAAGGAGAAGTACGGCAGCCGCATCGTGGAGCAGCAGAAGAAGATGGGCGCATCCTGCGACTGGAGCCGTGACCGCTTCACCATGGACGAGGGCTGCTCCCGCGCTGTCCGCGAGACCTTCTGCGAGCTGTATGAAAAGGGCCTGATCTACAAGGGCAGCCGCATCATCAACTGGTGTCCCCACTGCCTGACCGCCCTGTCCGACGCCGAGGTGGAATACACCGAAAAGCCCGGCAATCTGTGGTACGTCCGCTATCCGCTGGCCGACGGCACCGGCGATATCATCATCGCCACCACCCGTCCCGAGACCATGATGGGCGATACCGGCGTGGCGGTGAACCCGGAGGACGAGAAGTTCAAGCACCTGATCGGCAAGAAGTGCATCCTGCCCATCATGAACCGGGAGATCCCCATCGTGGGCGACGAGTACTGCGAGATCGGCTTCGGCACCGGCGCGGTGAAGATGACGCCCGCCCACGACCCCAACGACTTCGAGGTGGGCCTGCGCCACAATCTGGAGGTCATCCGCTGCATCGCCGACGACGGCACCATCAACGAGAATGGCGGCCGCTATCAGGGCATGGATCGCTATGAGTGCCGCAAGGCCATCGTGGCCGATCTGGAGGCCGAGGGCTATCTGGTGAAAACCGAGCCCTACAGCCACAACGTGGGCACCTGCTACCGCTGCCATAACGACGTGGAGCCGCTGATTAGCGCCCAGTGGTTCGTGAAGATGGCGCCCTTGGCCAAGGAGGCCATCCGCGTGGTGGAGGACGGCACCGTCAAGTTCGTGCCCGAGCGCTTCACCAAGACCTATATCAACTGGATGGAGAACGTCCACGACTGGTGCATCTCCCGTCAGCTATGGTGGGGCCATCAGATCCCCGCGTGGTACTGCGATGAGTGCGGCCATATCAACGTCAGCCGTCAGGATCCCACCAAGTGCGAGAAGTGCGGCTGCACCCACCTGACCCGTGAGGAGGACGTGCTGGACACCTGGTTCAGCTCCGCCCTGTGGCCCTTCTCTACGCTGGGCTGGCCCGATCTGAACGCTCCCGACCTGAACTACTGGTATCCCACCTCCGTGCTGGTCACCGGCTACGATATCATCTTCTTCTGGGTGGCACGCATGATCTTCTCCGGCATGGAGCAGATGAAGAAGGAGCCCTTCAAGACCGTGCTGATCCACGGTCTGGTGCGCGACGACAAGGGCCGCAAGATGTCCAAGTCGCTGGGCAACGGCATCGACCCGCTGGAGATGGCGGAGAAGTATGGCGCCGACGCGCTGCGCTTCAACCTCATCACCGGCAACAGCCCCGGCAACGACATGCGATTCTTCGTGGAAAAGTGCGAGGCAATGCGCAACTTTGCCAATAAGATCTGGAACGCCAGCCGCTTCGTCATGATGAATCTCACCATCGACAAGGTGGAGCTGCCGGAGAAGCTGGAGCTGGAGGACAAGTGGGTGCTCAGCAAGCTGAATACCCTGATTCGTGAGGTCACCGAGAACATGGATGCCTACGAGCTGGGCGTGGCCTCCGCCAAGATCTACGACTTCATCTGGGACACCTATTGCGACTGGTATATCGAGCTGACCAAGACCCGCCTGAATGGCGAGGACGCCGCAGCCAAGCTGGCCGCCGAAAACGTGCTGTGCTATGTGCTGCTGCGTATTCTGGAGCTGCTGCATCCCTTCATGCCGTTCCTGACGGAGGAGATCTGGCAGGCGCTGCCCCACGAGGGCGATTTCCTGATCCGCGCCGCATGGCCCACCTATCAGGATGCGCTGCATTTCCCCCAGGCGGAGTCCGACATGGAGAATGTGAAGGACGCCATTACCGCTGTCCGTGCCCGCCGCGCCGAGATGAACGTGCCGCCCTCCAAGAAGGCGCAGCTGATCCTTGTGACCAAGCGGCCTGAAACCTACGAGGTGGGCAAGCACTTCATCACCCGCATGGCCTATGCCAGCGAGGTGACGGTCACCGCTCAGGCTCCCGCTGATCTGAAGGGCATGGTCACCGTGGCGACCCACGACGCCAACATCTATCTGCCGCTGGCAGAGCTGGTGGACATTGCCGCCGAGCTGGAGCGCATCGCCAAGGAAAAGGCCAAGGCCGAGGACAACCTGAAGCGTATCGAGGCCAAGCTGGCCAACGAGTCCTTCACCTCCCGCGCCCCAGAGAACGTGGTCAACGCCGAGCGGGAAAAGGCCGAAAAGGCCCGTTCCCTCATCGCCAAGCTGGAGGAATCCGCCGCTGCTATGAAGCTGTAAGGCAGAAAACGCTTGTCAGCCCATAAAATCAGCAAAAAGCTTGGATTTGCCGGTTTCATCGGCGGATTTCGTGTAAAAGCGCAAGTGAATTTTCGTATAATCACCGTAGAGAGTTTTCTCTGCGGTGATTATTTTTTTGCGCCGGAAGCGACAGGAGTACAGCGCATCGAAGCGGGTGCGTTCAGATCGGGACAAAGGAGCGTCAAAATGGAAGTAACGGCCACATGCCAGGACAGAATTCTGGAACTGTATTTGAAAGGAGAGCTGGACCATCACGGGGCGAAAGGCCTGCTGACGAAGCTGGAGCGGGAGATCGAAGCCTCGCTGCCGTCGGAGCTGGTGCTGGATTTCAGCGGCATCACGTTTATGGACAGTGCAGGTATCGCCGTGGCGCTGCGGGGATGGCAGCGTATGCGGGAGCTGGGCGGCTGTGTGGAGCTGCGGCATGTAGCGCCCCAGCCAAAAAAGGTGCTGGAAGCAGCCGGGTTGGGGCGAATGATGGCCATACGGTAGTCATAAACACAAAAACTGCGGCCTAAGCCGCAGAAAAGGACATATACGGAATGACAGGATGACACGAAACGGAGAGGAGCGTACATATGCAGCGCGTTGAAAATTATGTAACACTGGAATTCCTCAGCCGCAGCAGCAACGAGGGCTTTGCCCGAGTGGCGGCTGCCGGCTTTGCGGCACAGCTGGATCCCACACTGGACGAGCTGGGAGATATCAAGACCGCCGTCAGCGAAGCGGTCACCAACGCCATCGTCCACGGATATCCGGATCAGCTGGGCAAAATCGCGGTGAAGCTGAAGCTGCTTCCCAACAACACGTTGGAGATCACCGTCCGGGATTGGGGCGCGGGGATCGAGGATATCCAGCAGGCTCGGCAGCCACTGTTCACCACCGGCGGCGAGGAGCGCAGCGGCATGGGCTTTACCATTATGGAGAGCTTTATGGACAAGCTGACGATAAAATCTGTGCCGGGGCGAGGCACCACCGTCACCATGCGCAAGCGGATCTCGACCCGGATTAAACGATGAGTGAGATGTTTGCACTGCTGGAGCGGGCGCAGGAGGGCGACGACGAAGCCTGCCAGCAGGTATTGACGGAAAACAGCGGCCTGATCTGGTCTATCGTGAAGCGGTACTACGGCTGCGGCGTGGAAACGGACGACCTGTATCAGCTGGGCTGCATCGGATTCATCAAGGCGGTAAAGGGCTTCGACCTGAACTACGGCACACAGTTTTCCACCTATGCCGTACCGAAAATATCGGGAGAGATCCGGCGGTTCCTGCGGGATGACGGCGCCATCAAGGTGGGGCGTACCATCCGGGAAAAAGGCCAGACCCTCTGGTCGGCGCGGGAGCGGCTGCGGCATCAGCTGGGCCGTGAGGCGCGGTTGTCGGAGCTGTCGGAGGCTACCGGCATATCGGTGGAGGAGATCGCCAGCATTGACCTTGCCACCATAGCGCCGGAATCCTTGCAGCAGGAGACGGCGGAGGGGCTGACACTGGAATCCACGCTGGGTACCGACGCGGAGGAAGAACGCCTTGTGGAGAGCATCGCCCTCCGGGAAGCCATCGACACCCTGCCGGAAAAGGAACGGATGACGATTCTGCTGCGGTTTTTCAAAGGTCTGACCCAGGAGCAGACGGCCCGGATCGTGGGGGTGTCGCAGGTGCAGATATCCCGGCTGGAGCACCGGGGACTGGAGAAGCTTCGGAAGCTGCTGGCAGATTGACGCCCTGCTGCCGAGCCTCGTAATCGTCCGGCAGAAACTCCGTCATGGTGCCGCGATAGCGCTTGGGCATGAAGGTGTTCTGGCACCGGGGATTATAGCGCTCCTTGATGGCGATGGTCTCATAAAACCGTTTCCACAGCCTGCGGAACTGCACCTCCTCCTCACCGGGCAGCGCTAAGTGCAGGCTGTCGACGGTGAGCAAGCGGGAATGATTTTTCGTATAGACCAGCAGCTCCTTGTGGGTGCGGTCGTAGATGAAGAAGGACTCATTGGCGTAGCGGTCGCAGAAGTGCCGCCGCAGCAGAGGAAGGACGCGATTTTTCGGCTCGATTTCCGCACCCAGTACGCCGCTGTAGTCTGAAAAGCGGACGAAGCCCCGCAGCTTTTCTAACTCGCCGCTCATGTGACGCAGCGCCTTGGCAACGGGATAATACACCGGATCAGCGGTGTTGTGGAGAAAATCACCGCCCTCGTCATAGAGCTTTTTGATCAGCGCGTACAGCCGCGTTTCCTTCTCCGGCAAGCAGGTAAGAAAGCCCCGCCGCACCACGTCAGCCGCCGCCTTGGAGCGGCGGAGGATGCTATGATATACCCGGCTGGCGTGTTCCCGCTGCGTCACCACATAGCGAACATCATACAGCGACCAACATTCCTCATCGTCGGAAAAGGCGATGGGGAATTCTTTATTTACATAACTCTCAAATACGCAGCACAGAAAGCCCTCAAATGTGCCGTCGTATTGAAATACCACATCTCGCCAAGTCATACTCTGATTATCCAACTGCGTCGAACAGCGATAGCTGTTCCATTTCCCCGGAGGGGAGCGCGCCGCGCTCCACGGCCTTCAGCTGCTGCACGAGGGTAGCGGGTGAAAAATGGAGTCCCGGCGCGGCGCGGCCATCGCAAAGCAGGAAAAACTGCGCCCGCTTGAGCACCACCCCCAGCTTTTTCAGATCTTCAAATCGAAGGTGCGCCGTGCGGCGGGCGGAGACGATGCGCTTGGCGCTGGTGGGGCCGACGCCCGGCACACGCAGAAGCGTTTCATAATCCGCCCGCATGACCTCCACCGGAAACTGCTCCAGATGCGTTACCGCCCAGCTGCACTTGGGATCCAGCTGCGGATCAAAATTCGGGTGCGCCTCGTCCAGCAGCTCGGAGGCCTGAAACCCATAGAACCGCAGCAGCCAGTCCGCCTGATAAAGCCGATGCTCCCGCAGCAGCGGCGGCTTGGTATCCAGAGAGGGAAGAAGGCTGTTTTCCACCACCGGAACATAGGCGGAATAGAACACCCGCTTGAGCCGGTATTTCTGATAGAGCGCCTCCGTCAAGCGCAGGATATGCCGGTCGTTGTCCTGCGTAGCGCCTACGATCAGCTGGGTGCTCTGTCCCGCCGGGGCAAAGCGGGGCGCGTGCTTGTACTTGACCAGCTCCTGACGGCTCTCGAACGCCTTGTCCCGGATCAACCCCATGGGCCGCAGGATCGCTTCCCGCGATTTATCCGGCGCCAGCGTTTGCAATCCCTGCTGAGAGGGCAGCTCGATATTGACGCTCATGCGGTCGGCCAACAGTCCCAGCTGCTGCACCAGCTCCGGCGACGTGCCGGGGATGGCCTTGGCGTGAATATAGCCGTTGAAGCCATAGTCCTGCCGCAGAATGCGCAGGGCGCGGATCATCTGTTCGGTGGTATAGTCGGCATTGCGCAGCACACCGGAGGAGAGAAACAGTCCCTCAATATAATTCCGCCGATAAAAGCCGATGGTCAGCTCAGCCAACTCCCGGGGCGTGAATGCGGTGCGCTGCACGTCGTTGGAGCGCCGGTTGACGCAGTACTTGCAGTCATAGACGCAACAGTTTGTCATCAGCACCTTCAGCAGCGTAATGCACCGCCCGTCGGCGGAAAAGCTGTGACAGCACCCGGCGATGGAGGAGGACGTGTTGCCGATTTTCCCCGGCTGAAAGCTGCGCTTGACGCCGCTGGATGTGCAGGCGGCGTCATACTTGGCGGCGTCCGAGAGGATCGTCAGCTTCTCCAGAAGCTCCATGGTTCAGGCCGCAGTGCGGCGGCGCTGACTCCGCTGGGGACGCTCCAGCCGGTCGATCAGGTGCATCAGGTTCACAGAAGCGGACAGCGTGCCCAGAATCACGATCACATATCCCATAGCAGTCATAACGATTACCTCCGTTGGAATGTTTGTTCGATGCACATTATATATCGAACAAGAGTTTCTGTCAAGGGAAAATGGAACAAAAATTCTAAAATTTTGGGAAGATATTGACCTGAACAGGATTTTGTATTAAAATAAGGAATAATACCACAAGGGATAGGGGAACGTGCGCTATGACGGAACTGGAACAAAAGTTTATTCAGGCACGGCGAAAGGCCATTGCCGTGGAGTATGCCCATCTGAACGACATGCAGCAGCAGGGCGTGATGACCACTGAGGGGCCGCTGCTGCTGCTGGCCGGTGCCGGCAGCGGTAAGACCACGGTACTGATCCACCGGGTGGCCAATCTGCTGCGCTATGGCCGGGGCAGCGACACGGAGGAGATCCCTATCCCGATCTCGGAGGATATGGTGACCTTTCTGGAGGAGTACGCCGCCCATCCCACAGCGGATCAGCAGCCGTTGATGCAGTACCTGTGCGCGGTGGAGCCTGCCCACCCGTGGGAGGTGTTGGCCATCACCTTTACCAACAAGGCGGCCAACGAGCTGAAGGAGCGTCTGGAGCGGATGCTGGGAGAGGAGGCCCGTGACGTGTGGGCGTCCACCTTCCATTCTGCCTGCGTTCGTATTCTGCGGCGGGATATCGAGCAGATCGGCTATTCCCGTGATTTCACCATCTACGACACCGACGACAGCAAGCGGGTGTTGAAGGATTGCCTGAAGGAGCTGGAGCTGGACGAAAAGACCTTCCCCGTTCGGGAGATCCTGTCGGTTATTTCCCGTGCGAAAGATGAAATGCTGCTGCCGGAGGACTTCCGCGCCTACTGGGAGAAGAACAACGACTGGCGGAAAACCAGAATCGCGAAAGTATATTCCCTTTACACGAAAAAGCTCCGGGATGCCAACGCGCTGGACTTTGACGATATCATTCTGCTGACGGTGCAGCTGCTGCAAGGTCGCCCCGAGGTGCGGGAGTACTATCAGCGGAAGTTCCGCTACGTACTGGTGGACGAGTATCAGGACACCAACCACCTGCAATACCTGCTGACCAGTCTGCTGGCAGGCGGCTATCAGAACATCTGCGTGGTGGGCGACGACGACCAGAGCATCTACCGCTTCCGGGGCGCCAATATCGAGAACATCCTCAGCTTTGAGAAGCAGTATCGCGGCGTGCGTACCATCCGCTTGGAGCAGAACTACCGCTCCACTCAGAACATTCTGGATGCCGCCAACGCCGTGATCCGCCACAATCAGGGCCGCAAGGGCAAGACCCTGTGGACCCGCAACGGCGCGGGGGAGAAGGTGCTCATCAAGACCACCTTCAACGAGGGGGACGAGGCCAACTTCGTGGTAGGTCAGGTGATGATGAACTATAACCGCGGCATGAACTGGAAGGATCACGCGGTGCTGTACCGCATGAACGCCCAGTCCAACGCGCTGGAGTATGCCTTCAAGCGCAGCGGCGTGCCCTACAAGATCATTGGCGGCATGAAGTTCTTCGACCGGGCCGAGATCAAGGACATGCTGGCCTATCTGTGTGTCATCAATAACCCAACCGACGACCTGCGGGTGCGGCGCATCGTCAACGTGCCCTCCCGCAAGATCGGCGCGGCCACGGTGGACAAGGCCCAGATACTGGCAACGGCACAGGGCGTGCCCCTGTATGAGATTTTCCGCCACGCATCCAGCTATCCGGAACTGAAATCAGCGGCTGTAAAGCTGGAAAGCTTCACGGCGCTGATGGAGGAAATGCGGGCCAAGGTGGGGGAGATGCCCCTGCCGGAGTTCTATGAATTCGTTTGCAACCGCAGCGGCTACACCGCCATGCTGACGGAGAAAAACGACATGGAGAGCCGGGGACGGCTGGAGAACGTGCAGGAATTGACCTCCAGCATCCACGCCTTTCTGGACAACCAGCCGGACGATCCCAGCCTGTCGGGCTTTCTGGACGAGGTGGCGCTGTACACCGATCTGGACAGCACCGAGGAGAGCGACAACTGCGTGGTGATGATGACCATGCACAGCGCCAAGGGCTTGGAATTCCCGGAGGTGTTCGTGGTGGGCATGGAGGATGGCCTGTTCCCCGGCAACCGCGCCATGGGCGACGAGGAGGAGATGGAGGAGGAGCGGCGGCTGTGCTATGTGGCCATGACCCGCGCCCGCGAGCATCTTACCATGACCAATGCCAGACAGCGCATGCTGTTTGGCCGCACGACGCCTGAGACGCCCTCTCGCTTTCTGGAGGAGATACCGGAGGAGAACAGCCAGTGGATCGGCAAGCCGGAGCCCCGGCAGGAGCGCCACTGGAGCGACGATTATAATGACGACGGTGGCTTCGGCGGTTTTGGCGGTGGCTACAGCGGCTACGGTAACCGCAGCACTACGGCGGTCGACGGCGACCGCGCGGCGGCGAAAAAGCCTGCCTATGTGGCGGCTGCGGCGGTGAAGAAGGAGAGCGCGCCCCTGATGGATATCAAGGCGGGGGAGAGCGTGAAGCACGCCGCATTCGGCCACGGTCTGGTGCTGTCGGTGCGAGCCATGGGCGGCGACGCGCTGCTGGAGGTGGCATTCGACACGGTGGGCACTAAAAAGCTGATGCTGAAGGCCGCCATGCGGCATTTGACGAAAGAGTGAACACAAGGAGTTCTGATGGACGCTTTGTAGGGGCCGACGACTCTGTCGGCCCTACCGGAGATGCTGTGGTCATCGTCAGGGCGGACAGGGTCGTCCGCCCCTACAACCTATAAGAGATAGCCGCCATGCGGCATTTGACCAAGGAATAAGACCATGTAAACTTCAAGTTGCGGGATATTTTTCTCCCCGCAACCTGAAGTTGATGGACATTTCGGCGGCGATGGGATAGAATAGGAAAAAGAGAAAACACATTTGACCGATGAAAGGAGAAACGCGGTGATGGGGTTTGATATGGGATTTGGAATGGGGTTCGGCATGTTCAATATCATGTTTTTTCTGATATTCGGCGTTGTGATCGTGATGTTTATCGTCACGGCGGTGAAGGGCATCAGCACATGGAACAAGAACAACAACTCGCCCCGCCTGACGGTGGAGGCCACGGTGTCGTCCAAGCGGCAGAATGTTGATGTGCACCACCACAATACCGGGGACAACAACGCCATGCATACCACCACCTCCACCACCTATTATGTGACCTTTCAGGTGGCCAGCGGCGACCGGATGGAGCTGCGCGTCGATGGCCGGGAGTACGGCCAGCTGGCAGAGGGCGATTTCGGCGAGCTGACGTTTCAGGGCACCCGCTATCTGGGCTTTGAGCGCCGGGGCAGCAAGGCGGCCTACTACGACCGGCCTGAAAATGGTGAGGAGCGCCAGCGAGCCTCGTGGGATCCGGAACGATAAAAGAAAATATAGCAACAGAGGGACGCTTCCTTGCGGAGCGTCCCTCTGTTGCTATGAGAAAGGGAAAGATTAAGCTTGTATTCAGGAGAGCAGTGCCCGGTCGCTGGCGAATTCATCGCCGCTGACCTTGGCGAACTGCGCCAGCAGGTCAGTCACGGTCAGCTGTTTCTTCTCCTCGCCGGAAATATCCAGGATCACCCGGCCCTCGTGGAGCATGATAAGGCGGCTGCCGTATTGAATGGCGTCCCGCATGTTGTGGGTGATCATCAGCGTGGTCAGCTTCTCCTTTGTGACGATCTGATCCGTCAGCTCCATGACCTTGGCGGCGGTTTTGGGATCCAGCGCGGCGGTGTGCTCGTCCAACAGCAGCAGCTTGGGACTTTTCAGCGTCGCCATCAGCAGCGTCAGCGCCTGACGCTGACCGCCGGACAGGGTGCTGACCTCGGAGGAGAGCCGGGTCTCCAGCCCCAGTCCCAGATCGCTCAACAGCGTGCGGTAGGTCTCTCGCTCCTCCTTGGAGATGCCCCAGCGAAGGCCGCGCTTTTGCCCGCGGCGTGCCGCCAGCGCCAGATTTTCCTCGATGTGCATGGAGGGCGCTGTGCCCATCATGGGGTCCTGAAACACGCGGCCAATGTAGGAGGCCCGTTTGTACTCCGGAAGATCGGTCACGTCGATGCCGTCAAGGAACACCTCACCGGAATCCACCTGCAACGTACCGGCGGTGGCGTTGAGCATGGTGGATTTTCCCGCGCCGTTGCCGCCGATGACGGTGACGAATTCACCGTCCTGCAGCGTCAGGCTCAGACCATTCAGGGCGGTCTTTGCGTTGACAGTGCCGGGATTGAAGGTCTTGTGCAGGTCTTTCAGTTCAAGCATGTTGCTCCACTCCTTCCTTGGCGGTGTGCTGGGCCTTGGGTTTGCGGCGGGTCTTTTTCAGATTCAGATAGGACAGCGTCAGGAAGATCGCCACGATCAGCGCGGTGATCAGCTTCAGGTCGTTGGTGTTCAGGCCGATCTGAAGCACGACCTGTAGGACGATGTAATAGACGATAGCGCCCACGGAGACGGCCAGCAGCTTTGCGCCGATGTTGTGGAACAGCTTGCCGAAGATCACCTCACCGATGATGACGGCAGCCAGACCGATAACGATAGCGCCACGGCCCATGTTGATGTCGCTGGAGCCCTGATACTGGGCCAGCAGCGCGCCGGCGAGCGCCACAAGACCGTTAGAGAGCATCAGGCCCAGCACGATATTGGCGTTGGTGTTGATGCCCTGCGCACGGGCCATGTGGGGATTCGCGCCGGTAGCGCGGACGGAGTTTCCCTTTTCCGTGCCGAAGAACCAGTACAGAGCGGCCACGATCACAACGGTCAGCACGATCAGCAGCGGCAGCGGGTTATCCAGCGACAGCGTGCGGACGTACCGCTGGCTCAGCAGCAGGTCGTACTTGTCCACGCTGACGGCCTGATTGGCCTTGCCGCCCATGATCCGCAGATTGATGGAGTACAGAGCCAGCTGCGTCAGAATACCGGCCAGAATGGCGGGGATGCCGCACCGGGTATGGAAAAGTCCGGTGATCAGACCGGCCAGCATGCCGGATACCAGCGCGCACAGCATCGCCAGCCACGGGTTCACGCCCGCCCGGATCAGCATCACGCACACAGCGCCGCCGGTGGCCAGAGAGCCGTCCACCGTCAGGTCGGCAACGTCCAGAATACGGAAGGTGATGTAGACGCCGATGGCCATAATGCCCCAGGCCAGACCCTGCGAGACAGCGCCGGGCAGTGTGTTCATCAGCGAGGATAGGAAACTCATAGGTCATGCTCCTTTGCGTTCAAAGTGGGGGAAGGCGCGGCGTTATCCGCGCCTTCCCGGAAAGCGGAGAGGATCAGTCCTCGATGGCGGGTACGCCGGCGGGGATCAGCACATTGGCGATAGCCTCGGTGTTGGCGGCGGCGGTATTATCGGTGGGGATGTAGATCACGTCGGCATAATCACAGGCGGCCTGAGCGACGGAAGCAACATCGTTGGTGTCGGTGAAGGCGTATTCCTCGGTCTCGATACCGGCGTCAGCCAGATACTTGGCGACCTCCTCGATCTGATAGCGGGAGTTGGGCTCGGCGGAGCAGAACAGCAGAGCAACCTTCTTGGCCTCGGGGAACCACTCGGTAATCATGGCAGCCTGCTTTTCCAGATCGGCCAGGTCGGAGGTGCCGGAGATGTTGCCGCCCACAGTGCCGGTGAAGTCATCCATGTCCAGCGCCACGCCGTAAGCGGTGATGGAGGTGCCCAGAATGGGGATATCGCTGGTGGCGGAGGCCGCGGTGGTCAGCGCGGGAGTGGCGTTGGCCATGATCAGATCCACGCCGTCAGACACGAAGCCGTTGACGATGGTGGAGCAGTTGACGGAATCGCCGGAGGCGTTCTTTTCCACGATCTTCACCTGACCGGGCAGCGCCTCGTTCAGCGCGTCGATAAAGCCCTGGGTGGCGGCATCCAGCGCGTCGTGCTGTACCAGCTGGCAGATGCCGACGGTATACTTGGCGTCGTCGCTGCCGGTGCTGTCTCCGGCGGGCTCCCGGGTGTCGCCGCCCTGACTGCCGCAGCCGGTCAGACACAGGCTCAGCGCCAGCACAAGGGCGAGAATGAGAGATGTGATACGTTTGGTTTTCATGGTGTAATCCTCCTGAAAATGAATTTTGGTTAAAAAAAGACCCGTTGTACGGACTTGTGGGTCCATACAACGGGTTTGATTTAACGCAATTGGTTTGAGCGGCGCTCAAAGTATTGGGCAAACAGATTTCCGGTTACGGGCATCACAGATCGCTATTACTTTTTCGGTAAAAAAATAATAGGTAAAAAATCGATATGCGATTGCGCAGCGGATCTTCTGTACCATTTCGCTTCGGCTCCTTTCAAAGAATGGTGATACTATAACACGGGCTTCGCGGAAGGTCAACAGCACTTCTGCCCGAAAAATACGGGGGGCGGACCGGGTGAATTGCAGTATGTTTTTTTTACAAAAATTTACAAATACAGGGGAGAGAAGACCGGAAATCAGACGGCGGACGATTTCATTGAGACACGAAAAAAGCTCTGTGGTTTCCCACAGAGCTTTTGCTCATGTCATATGTTAGATCGCGCGGGTAACTTTACCGGAACGCAGGCACCGGGTACAAACATACACATGGCGAGGCGTACCATTGATCAAAGCCTTCACGCGCTTGACGTTGGGCTTCCAGGGACGATTGGAACGACGATGAGAGTGGGAAACCTTGATACCAAAGGTAACGCCCTTATCGCAGAACTCGCACTTAGCCATCCGTTGCACCTCCTTGCTGTCGTGACATAGTGCTTGCAGTCATCGCAAGCAGTAGTTATCATACCAGAAGTTCCAGCAAAATGCAAGCATTATTTGACAAAAATCTGAAAAAATTTTCAAGGGGGAAAGTTGCGAAACGCGGGCGGATACGGTATAATACTTCTAATATACTTTCGAAGGAGCGCACCATGGAAAAAGTAAGACGCACCCCAGCCAGCGTCAAGAAGCTGGCTGAATACTTCCACATGGAGATCCTCTGCAAAGGCGGAGATTACGATACCTGCGTTATCACGGTGTCGGACGTGTTCCGTCCGTCCCTGCAGCTGGTGGGATTTTATGATTATTTTGACACCAAGCGGCTGCTGATATTGGGAAAGAGCGAGATGCGCTTTCTCTCCCGCATGACCACCGAGGAGCGGACACGGGTCTTCAACCGCCTGATGAGCTACAGCTTTCCTGCCATGATCATCTCCCGGAATCTGGAGGTGTTCGACGAGCTGCTGGAGATGGCCCAGAAGCATGGCCGCACCCTGCTGCGCACCGGCAGTGATACGGTGGACGCCACCAGTCATATCATTGACTATCTCAATAACGCGCTGGCCCCTCAGATCACCCGCCACGGCGTGCTGATGAACATTTACGGTCAGGGCGTGCTGATTCTGGGCGACAGCGGCATCGGCAAAAGCGAGACGGCCATCGAGCTTCTGAAGCGCGGCCATCAGCTGGTAGCCGACGACGCGGTGGAGATCAAGCGCATTTCCGATACCCTCCACGGCACGGCGCCGGAGCTGATCCGACACTATATTGAAATTCGCGGCGTGGGCGTCATCGATGTGAAGCAGCTGTTCGGTATGGGTGCGGTGCAGTTTGAAACGGAGATCGATTTGGTGATCCAGCTGGAGCAGTGGCAGGACGGCAAGTTCTATGACCGTCTGGGGCTGGGCGAGGAGACCTACACGCTGCTGGACGTATCCTTGCCCATCGTGACCATTCCGGTGCGGCCCGGCCGAAATCTGGCCGGTATCGTGGAGATCGCCACCATGAAGAACCGCCAGACCAAATACGGCTATAACGCGGGCCGCGATTTCGTCACACAATTTGACAGTAAGCTGGACGCCATGACCCAGCAGAACGGAAGCGACCTTTTATGAAATACATCGGCATTGACATTGGCGGCACCAACCTGAAGGCGGGGCTGGTGGACGAAACAGGACAGCTGCTGGCTACCCGCAAAATGAAGGTGGCCGGTATCGCCGATCCGGCAGCGCTGGCATGGACGATCCACGCGCTGAGCGTGGATCTGTGTAAGGATTTCGGCTGCGAGCTGACGGATATCTTTTCCATCGGCGTGGGCTGTCCCGGCGCGGTGGAGATCCGGGGCGGCTCCATCCTGTATACCTGCAACCTGCCCCTGCGGAACGTGCCGCTTCGGCGGCTGTTCCACCAGCTCAGCGACCTGCCCCTGTACATAGAGAACGACGCCAACTGCGCGGCACTGGCGGAGTACTATGTAGGCGGCGGCCGGGGCAGCAAGCGCTTTATCACCGTCACGCTGGGCACCGGCGTAGGCGGCGGCATCATCCATAACGGAAAGATCTTCCACGGCTCCAACGGTATGGCGGGCGAGGTGGGCCATATGTCCATCGAAATGGATGGCGAGGAGTGCCCCTGCGGACGCCGCGGCTGCTGGGAGCGGTACGCTTCCGCCAACGCACTGAAGCGCCAGACCGCCAAGGCGTGGCAGGAGCACCCCGACAGCATTCTGGCGCGGGTCATCGCCGAAAACGACAATCATGTGTCCGGCCAATCGGCCTTTATCGCCGCCCGTCAGGGCTGTCCGGTGGGGCAGGCGGTCTGCGACCGGTATATCCGCTACCTTACTGCCGGAATCGTGAACATCATCAACATCTTCCAGCCTGACACGCTGGCCATTGGCGGCGGCGTCAGCAACGAGTCGGATGAACAGCTGCTGCTTCCCCTGCGCCGTCAGGTAGCGGCTCATAGTCTGCCCTGCAACTACGATAAAATGACGAAGATCGTCAAGGCCCAGCTGGGCAACGACGCCGGTATCATCGGCGCGGCGCTGCTGGGGAAGAACAAGCGGATCATCTGAAACACCCACAACAAGGAGGCGCTGTATGCGTTGGTATGAGCAATTGGACGAAAAACTGCGGGACTATCTGCCGGACTTGACCGTTCTGGCGGAGGAACCGCTGGCGAAGCACACCTCTTTCCGCATCGGCGGTCCTGCTAGGCGAATGGCCTTTCCCCAAAATGCCGAGCAGCTGGTGCTTTTGCTGAACTTTGCCGACCAATGCGGCGCACGTCCGTTCCTGCTGGGCAACGGCACCAATGTGCTGTTCCCGGATGGCGAGGTGGATCGCCTGATCGTCAATACCCGCGACATGGCGGGCGTCTGCCTGAGCGACGCAGGCCGCGTCAGAGCCGACGCAGGCGCGACGCTGGCCCGTGTGGCCAACTTCGCCTGCCAGCAGGGCTTGGCGGGGCTGGAATTTGCCCACGGCATCCCCGGCAGCGTCGGCGGCGGCGTATGCATGAACGCGGGCGCCTACGGCGGCGAGATGGCGCAGGTCATCGACAGCGTGACGGTACTGTTCCCCGATGAGGGCATCAAGACACTCAGCTGCGCCGATATGGCTTTCGGCTATCGCCACAGCCTGCTGATGGAGCACCCCGGCGCGGTGGTGCTCCACGCGGAATTTGCTTTGGAAAAGGACGACAGCGCCGCCATCCGCAGCCGCATGGATGACCTGATGTCCCGCCGCAGGGCGTCTCAGCCGCTGGAATATCCCAGTGCGGGCAGTACCTTCAAGCGGCCGGAGGGCTACTTCGCGGGCCGTCTGATCGAGGAAGCGGGCTGCAAAGGCCTGACCGTCGGCGGCGCGCAGGTGTCGGAAAAACACGCGGGCTTTGTCATCAACGTGGGCGGCGCCACCTGCGCCGATGTGCTGGCGCTGATGGCGGAGGTACAGCGGCGGGTGAAGGAGCGCTCCGGCGTGACGCTGGAGCCGGAAGTGCGCGTGGTGGACTGACGGAGGACGCTATGGAATTGCTTATCATTACCGGTATGAGCGGCAGCGGCAAAAGCCGCGCCGCCTCTATTCTGGAGGACATCGGCTACTACATCGTGGATAATCTCCCCGCGGAGATGATGGTGAAGTTCGCCGATTTCTGCATCTCGTCTCACGGTCATTATGACCGGGTGGCGCTGGTGTACGATGTGCGGGCGGGAGAACCCTTCGACCTGCTGATCGCCACGCTGGAGCGGCTGAAGCGCACGAATGTGGACTGCCGATTGCTGTTTCTGGACGCGGACACCGCCGCCATCATCAACCGGTATAAGGAGACCCGACGCGCCCATCCCCTGTCGGCGGAGGGGCGCGGCATCGAGCAGGCGGTAATGCTGGAGCGGCAGATGCTCCAGCCGGTGCGGGATCACGCGGATTACGTGGTGGATACCTCCTCCTTCTCGGTGGGGAAGCTTCGCAGCGAGCTGCTGGATCTGTTTGGCCGGGAGCGGGATCGTCAGGGGCTTCACGTGGACGTGATGAGCTTCGGCTTCAAGCACGGCCTGCCGCTGGAGTCCGATCTGGTGTTTGACGTGCGCTTCCTGCCCAATCCCTACTATGTGGCGGAGCTGAAAAACGGCACGGGGCTGGACGCTGCGGTGCGGGATTACGTATTTTCTTTTCCCCAGACACAGGAATTCATGGCGCAGCTGGAGAAGCTGCTGCTGTTCCTGCTGCCCCAGTATAACGCCGAGGGAAAGACGGTGCTGGTGATCTCCGTGGGCTGCACAGGCGGCCATCACCGCAGCGTGGCGGTGGCTCACGCGCTGGCACAAAAGCTGACCGCCGCCGGCTTCGCCGTGACGGAGAGCCATCGGGATATCTCCCGTTGACGGGCAAAAATCGGAAAGAACGTGATGCTTTATGCGGCATAACTTATATCATATTCCCCCTGAACAGGGGCCGAAGATCGTGGGCATCGGCGGCGGCACGGGACTGAGCACGCTGCTGCGGGGTCTGAAGCTCTATACCCGGAATATCACCGCCATCGTCACCGTGGCGGACGACGGCGGCAGCACCGGTATGCTGCGGCAGGACTTGGGTATGGCCGCTCCCGGCGATATCCGCAGCTGCCTGCAATCGCTGGCCAACTGCGAGCCGCTGATGGCTCAGCTGATGGCCTACCGGTTCGCCGACGGCACGCTGGCAGGTCAGAGTCTGGGCAATCTGCTGCTGGCGGCGCTGAACGACATTATGCCCAGCTTTGATAAGGCGGTGGCGGGTCTCAGCAAGGTGCTGGCCATCACGGGGCGGGTGCTTCCGGTGACCAATGAAAACGTCCAGCTGGAGGCCACCTTTGAAAATGGCGCTACCGTGCTGGGCGAGTCCCATATTTTCTATTGTAAAAAGGAGCAGGACTGCCGCATTCAGTCGGTACGCCTGCTGCCGGAGCATCCCAAGGCGCTGGGCGCGGCGGTAGAGGCCATACATAGCGCCGACATGATCGTGCTGGCGCCGGGGAGTCTCTATACCAGCATCATTCCCAATCTGCTGGTGGACGGAATTGCGGATGCCATCAGGGAGAGTAAAGCGTTGAAGCTTTACGTCTGCAACGTCATGACCCAGGAGGGGGAGACGGAGGGCTATACCGTCTCCGACCACATACAGGCGCTGTTTAGCCACAGCTATCCGGGGCTGTTTCGGCTGTGCCTGACCAATTCCACGCCCATCCCGGAGGTCATCGCCCTGCGGTACGCGCAGGAGGGTGCGGAACCTATCCGCCACGACGTGGAGAAGTGCCGGGCTCTTGGCGTGGAGTTGATCGACCGGCCTGTTGCCGCGCTGGAAAACGGGCTGGTGCGCCACAACCCCGGTCATCTGGCCCATGAGCTGATGACCATTTACGAGGAATATAAACCCAAAGACCCTGCATAGCAAGGAGGGCGGCAATGCAATCTTTTTCCTATAAGGCCAAGGCGGAGCTGTGCCGGGGCACGGTGCAGCGGCTGTGCTGCGCACGGGCCGAGTGCTACGGCGCGCTGCTGTACTGCAACACCTTCACCATGCAGGAGGTGCGGATCATCACCGAGAATCCGGAGTTTGCCGCCCGCCTGCCCCGGCTGTTCCAGCGGGCGTTCAATGTGAAGTTCGACCGGCTGCCGTCGGACGACCTGCCCGGCGGCAAGCTGATCTTCCAGATCACCGAGCCGGAGAAGCTGCGGCGCATTCTGGACACGCTGGGCTACGATCCCCGCCAGTCGCTGGTGCTGCATGTGAACTTCGCCTTGCTGGAGGACGACTGCTGCCGCACGGCCTTCCTGCGGGGCGCGTTCCTGGCGGGCGGCAGCGTCACTGACCCGGAAAAGCGCTATCATCTGGAGCTGTCCACCTCCCACGTGCAGGCCAGCCGCGAGGTGTCGGCGCTTTTGCAGGAGATGGGCTTCCTGCCTCGCAGCGTCATGCGGGGCGGCAGCGCCGTCATCTACTTCAAGCAGTCCGAGCATATCGAAGATCTGCTGACCACGCTGGGCGCGCCGGTAGCCGCTACCGAGATCATGACCGCCAAGGTGGACAAGGAGATCCGCAACGGCGCCAACCGGGCCATGAACTGCGACATGGCCAACGTCAACAAGACGCTGGACGCGGTAGCCGCCCAGCAGGAAGCCATCAAAAAGCTGGAAAGCGCCGGACAGCTGGACAAGCTGCCGGAAAAAATACAGGAAACGGCCCGTTTGCGGATGCAGAACCCGGAGCTGCCGCTGGCCCAGCTGGCGGCGCTGTTCGATCCCCCCATCAGCAAATCCTGTTTGAACCATCGGATACGAAAGATCATGGAGGAGGCACGAAAGCTATGACGAAACTGGAACGATGCCAGAGAGCGAAGGAATTTCATGAGAAGGGTCTCAACTGCGGACAGGCGGTGCTGCTGGCCTTTACGGACGTCACCGGCCTGACGGAGCAGCAGAGTATGGCTGTTGCCAGCGGCTTTGGCGGCGGTCTGCGCTGCGGCGGCGTTTGCGGCGTGGTCAACGCCGCGGCGGTGGTGCTGGGCACGGCCTATCCCGCCACGCTGGAAAACGGCCCCGATGGCAAAAAGCGCTCCACCCAGCTGACGCAGGACTTCCAGCGCCGGTTTACCGAGCGGTTCCGGAAGCTGGACTGCCATGATTTGTTGGCGGAGAAGGACATTGAGGGCACTCCCACCGCACAGGAGTTGGGCGTGACCCAGCATTGCCGCCTGCTGGTGGTGTCCGGCGTGGAGCTGCTCAGCGACATGCTGGACGAATTGGAGGCGCGGTAATGTCCTTTGCCCACCTCCATGTCCATACGGAGTATAGCCTTCTGGATGGCGCCTGCCGCATCCGTGACCTGCCGAAGCTGGTCAAGGAGATGGGGCAGACTGCCTGCGCCATTACGGATCACGGCGCCATGTACGGCGCTATCGACTTTTACCGGGCCTGCAAGGCGGAGGGGATCCACCCCGTCATCGGCTGCGAGGTGTATGTGGCCCGCCGTACCCGCTTTGACAAGCAGCATGAGTTTGATACCGAGTCCCGCCATATGGTGCTGCTGTGCAAAAACGAGACGGGCTACCGCAACCTGTCCTATATGGTGTCTCAGGCATATATCGAGGGCTTCTACATCCGGCCCCGTATCGACCTTGACCTGCTCCGCGCCCACAGCGAGGGTCTGATCGGTCTCAGCGCCTGTCTGGCCGGTGAGATCCCCCGTCGCATCATCAACGGCGATTACGACGGGGCCAAGGCCTACGCGCTGGAGATGCGGGACATTCTGGGGGAGGGCAACTTCTATCTGGAGCTGCAGGATCACGGCATTCCCGACCAGACCATCGTCAACCGCGCCCTGCTGCGGATGCACAACGAGACGGGCATCCCGCTGGTCTGCACCAACGACGCCCACTATCTCCGGAAAGAGGACGCCGAGAGCCATGACGTTCTCCTGTGCATCCAGACCGGCAAGACCGTGGACGATGAGAACCGCATGCGCTATCAGCCCCAGAACTTCTACCTCCGCTCCACGCAGGAGATGGAGGAGTTGTTCTCCGGCTATCCCGACGCGGTGGAAAACACCCAGCGTATCGCCGACCGCTGCCAGCTGGAATTCACCTTTGGCAAGTACCATCTGCCGGAATTTAAGCTGCCGCCCGGCTACGATTCCCCCACGTATCTCCGCAAGCTGTGCGCCGAGGGCTTCCAGCGCCGCTACGGCGAGGAAAAGGCATCCTACCGCCAGCAGCTGGAATACGAGCTGGACATGATCGAGAAAATGGGCTTTGCCGACTATTTCCTTATCGTGTCGGACTTCGTGCGCTATGCCCGTGAGACGGGCATTCCTGTTGGCCCCGGACGAGGCAGCGCCGCAGGCTCCATGGTGGCCTACTGCCTGCATATCACCGATATCGACCCTATGCAGTATCAGCTGTATTTCGAGCGCTTCCTGAACCCGGAGCGCGTGTCCATGCCGGATATCGACATGGACTTCGGCGATACCCGACGGGGCGAGGTGGTGGAGTACGTCCGCCGCAAGTATGGCGACGACCATGTGGCCCAGATCGTCACCTTCGGCACCATGGCCGCCCGGGGCGCCATCCGGGACGTGGGCCGCGCCCTGAACATGACCTATGCCGAGGTGGACGTGGTGGCCAAGCTGGTGCCATCCGGCCCCGGCGCACTGCACATCACACTGGACGACGCCCTGAAGCTCAGCAAGCAGCTGTCCGACCTGTACGACAGCGACCCCCGCGTGAAGAAGCTCATCGACACCGCCAAGGCGCTGGAGGGCATGCCCCGCCACGCATCCACCCACGCCGCAGGCGTGGTCATCACCCGCCTGCCGGTGTATGAATATGTGCCGCTGGCCCGCAATGACGAGTCCATCGTCTGCCAGTACAACATGATCACGCTGGAGGAACTGGGCCTGCTGAAAATGGACTTTCTGGGCCTGCGGAACCTGACGGTGCTGGACGACGCGGTAAAGATGGTGCGCCGCCACACCCCGGACTTCGACATGGAGAAGATCCCCATGGACGATCCGGAGGTGTTCCGCATGCTGACGGAGGGCCGCACCTCCGGCGTGTTCCAGATGGAATCCACCGGCATGACCGGCGTGTGTCTGGGCCTGAAGCCCCAGTCCATCGAGGATATCACCGCCATCATAGCCCTGTACCGTCCCGGCCCTATGGAATCCATCCCCCGGTTCATCGCCTGCAAGCACGACCCCAAGCTGGTGACGTACAAGCACCCGTCGCTGAAGCCCATCCTGTCGGGCACCTACGGCTGCATCGTCTATCAGGAGCAGGTCATCAAGATCTTTCAGGAGCTGGCGGGCTATTCGCTGGGACAGGCGGACATGGTGCGCCGTGCCATGTCCAAGAAGAAGGCCAAGGACGTGGAACGGGAGCGGGAAGCCTTCCTCCACGGCGACGCGGCCCGGAATATCAAGGGCTGCGTAGCCAACGGCATTCCGGAGGCCACCGCGCAGGCCATCTATGATGAGATCTACGACTTCGCCAACTACGCTTTCAACAAGGCTCACGCCGTTTCCTACGCGGTGGTGGCCTATCAGACGGCGTACTTCAAGTGCCACTATACCAAGGAGTATATGGCGGCGCTGCTGACCTCGGTGCTGGACAACTCCGACAAGGTGTCCGAGTATATCGCCGAGTGCCGCAACTGCGATATCAAGCTCTTGCCGCCTGATGTGAACCGCTCTCACGACGGCTTTACCGTGGAGGAGGACGGCATCCGCTTTGGCCTTGTGGCCATCAAGAACATCGGCCGGGGCTTCATCCGCGCACTGGTGCGGGAGCGGGAGAGCGGCGGCACGTTCCAGTCGTTTCAGGACTTCTGCGAGCGGATGTTTGACTGCGGCGATATGAACAAGCGGGCCGTGGAGAATCTCATCAAGGCGGGCGCCTTTGACGGTCTGGGAGCCTACCGCTCCCAGCTGATGCAGATCTATGAAAAGGTGCTGGACGCCATCGCCAACAGCCGCAAGGTCAATGTGGAAGGACAGCTGGACATGTTCAGCATGACCGGCGGCAGCAGCGGCGGCCATCCCTCGGCCATTCCGCTGCCGGATATTCCGGAGTACTCCGCCACGGAACGGATGTTCATGGAAAAGGAGACCACGGGTCTGTACCTCAGCGGCCACCCCATGAATGACTACCGTGCCGCCGCCCACGCGGCAGGCGCGCTGCCGATCCACGACATCCTGGCGGACTTCAATGACGAGGACGGCCCCACCCGCTTTGCCGACGGCCAGAACGTCACCGTGGCGGGCATCGTCACCTCCAGCAAGACCCGCACCACAAAGAACAATTCTCTCATGGCCTATGTGGTGGTGGAGGATGAGGCGGCGGCCATCGAACTGCTGTGCTTCAGCCGCACCATCGACCAGTGCGGCAGCTATATGGCGGTCAACACGCCGGTGGTGGTAAAGGGCCGTCTGTCGGTGCGGGACGAAAAGCCGCCACAGATCATGTGCGACACCATTTATCCCCTGAATACCGAGAATCTGCCGCCAGTGGCGGCAAAGCCCCAGGAGCCGAAAAACGCCGCCCTTTTCCTGCGCGTTCCCAGTCTGGACAGCGTGGAGTTTCGCCATATCCGTCTGGTGATGACCATGTTCGAGGGGGAATCGCCGGTGAAGATCCGCCTTGCCGATACGGGAAAGCTGATGGCGGGCAAATGCCTGTGCCACCCCGCGCTGCTGGCGGAATGCCGCCAATGGCTGGGCGAGGCCAATGTGGTGGTGCGGGAACGGCAAGGTTGACAAATGGGAGAATTTTCCGTATGATAAACGAAGAAGGGAGCGTGATAGCATGAGTGTCGGATTTATCCGCGACAAGCTGGAGATCAAATTCCTGATCCTGTACGTGGCGGCGGGTGTGGCCGAGCCAATGCCGCTGAGCGATGTGCAGGCTCTCACCATGATCGACGACGGCATTGATTATTTCGATTTTTCCCAGTGTCTCAGCGAACTGGTCAAAACGGATCATCTGCGCCTGAACGAGCATCAGCAGTATGTTATCACCCCCAAGGGACTGAAAAACAGCGAGATCTGCAAGTCCAGCCTGCCCCTCTCCGTGCGGCTGAAGGCGGACAAGCTGATCGCCGCCCACCGGCAGGAGCTGATTCGCCGCGCACAGGTACGCTCCACCGTGGAGCGCCGGGAGAACGGTACCTATACCGTGGAGCTGAACCTCAACGACGATGTGGATAACGTTATGCGCCTGCAGCTGATGGTCGCCACAAAGGAGATGGCGGAGGATCTTGCCCAGCGGTTCCAGAAGAACCCGGAACAGGTCTATTCCCAGTTGGTTACCGCCCTGTACGGGGGATAAGGAGGACGCTATGACGAAACGTACCATCATCCCTCTGCTGATCGCCGCACTGGTGGCGCTGCTGCTGCCGTGGCTTGCCGTCACGTTTGCCAAGGGTGACAACGGCATGGCCGTCATCTTCCTGCTGTTTTTCGCGGTGAATCCCATCACTGCGGTTCTGCTGGGGGTGTTCTCCGGCGGCAATGTTCGCATGGCGTGGTTCCAGCCGGTGCTATTCGCCGCGCTGTTCCTGCTGGGCACGTGGGTGTTCTTCACCATGGCAGAAATGGCGTTTGTGCTCTACGCCGCTGCTTACCTGATTTTGGGTTATGCCGCCATGCTGCTGGCGTGGTGTGCCGCAAAGCGGAAGCGCCCCATCCAATAATGACCGCACCATCGGAGAACGCTGCGTAGGGGCGGACGACTCTGTCCGCCCGCTGCACGGGCAGATAAGGAGGACATGGAATGGACTACAAAAGAAGCGGCAGAGTCTATTTGAGCTGTATGTCGGTCGGCGGTGCGCTATGTGCGCTGAGTCTGCTGACCAGACTGTGGATGATCGGCATTGCAGCTATCGGTATCGTGGTCTATGGCTGTATCCAATATGACAAATACTGCCGTTGTCCTCAATGTCACGCCCGTTTGAACACAAAGGGCGGGCTTCCCCGGTATTGTCCTAACTGCGGCTGCCAATTGGACGAATCATAACATCATATACTCAACCCCACCCCGGCCAAATGGCCGGGGCGTGTTTTTTTGCTGTCATAACCTTGTCCCGCTCCTCATACAGTGGAGTATCCAATAACAAACGACAGGGAAGTGGTCAGATGGACGAGCGGTACGCGATCTCACGGTATGAACAGGCGGCGCTGCTGCTGCCTGCCAAATGGCAGCGGCTGGCCCGGCAGCTGCCGGATCACCAGAAGGCACGGGCGGAGGAGCTGCGGCTGCGAGCCGGACAGCCCATGACGGTGCTGCTGCCAGAGGGGGAGGTGTGGCCCTCGCAGGAGCAGCCGATCCCCCGTGTGGCGCAGACCGATCTGGAGCAGCTGTGCGATATGGCAACGGGCTATTCCCGCTATGCCGTCTCCGATACGCTGGGGCAGGGCTATCTGACGGCGCCCGGCGGCTTCCGTATCGGCGTGTGCGGTACGGCGGTGGTGCGGGAGGGCGACAGCCGCAATCTGCGTGACCTGTCTTCTATCTGCATCCGCATTGGCCGGGAGCAGGAGGGCGTATCCGCTCCGGTGCTGCCGCAGCTGTGGGAGGATGGCCGGTTTCGTTCCACAGTGATTTTATCGCCGCCGGGGCTGGGCAAGACCACACTGCTGCGGGATATGATCCGCAGCCTGTCCGACGGCGCGGAGGATCGCCCCGCCCAGCGCATGGCGGTGGTGGACGAGCGGGGCGAGGTAGCGGGCATGCACCACGGAACGCCGCAGCTGGCGGTGGGCTGCCATACGGATGTGCTGGACGGCTGTCCCAAGGCGCTGGGCATCCCCATTCTGCTGCGTGCCGCCAATCCCCAGATCATCGCCGTGGACGAGATCACAGTGCGGGAGGATCTGTTTGCCATGGCTGCCGCCGCCAACTGCGGCGTGGCGCTGCTGGCCACCATTCACGCCGCCGATGTGGCGGAATTAAAACGCAAGCCTCTGTTTGCCCAGCTGCTGAAGCTGAGGGTGTTTGAAAAGGCTGTGACCATCACCCGGCGGGACGGCCAGCGCCGGTATGAGGTGACGGCGCTGTGATGGGGAAGCTGTTGGGCGCGGCGCTGGTGCTGGCGGCGGCGCTGTGGTTCGTGCTGGCCCGTCTGAGGGCAAGGCGGCGGCAGACAGCGCTCCTGCGGGAGTTGGCCGCCGCACTGGACGCCATGGCCGCCGCCATCCGCTGGCAGCGCCGTCCGCTGCCGGATATTCTGGCGGCGCTGGAGCGCTATCCATTGGCCGGGCCGTATTTCCACCGGATAACAGAGCGGATGTGGGAGGGCCAGACCTTGCCGCAGGCGTGGCACAGTGTGTTTTCCGGGCTGTCCCTCGGCGCGGAATGGATGACGGCGCTGGAGCTGACCGGAGACGAGGAAAAGCTGACGAATGGGCTGCTGTACACCGCGGGACAGCTGAAGCAGTTCTGCCGCCAACGCGGCGAGGAGCAGCGGCAGACGGCGAAGCTGTGGCTGGCAGGCGTGCTGTCGGCGGCGGGACTGCTGATTATTTTACTGATTTGAGGATAGCGGTATGGATGTAAATTTGATCTTCAAAATAGCGGCCATCGGCATTCTGGTGGCGGTGCTGAATCTGATACTGGTGCGCTCCGGCCGGGACGAGCAGGCGCTTTTGACCACGCTGGCAGGGCTGATCGTGGTGCTGATGATGCTCTTGCAGCAGATCAGCGACCTGTTCGATCTGGTGAAGCGGCTGTTCTCGCTGTGATGGACACGGCGGCAAGGATCGTGGCGGTCTGTCTGGTGGGTGCCCTGCTGGCGGTACTGCTGAAAAAGACAAGCCCTGACATGGCGCTGCTGCTGGCATTGGCGGTCTGTCTTGGCGTGCTGGCGGCGCTGACCAAGGGACTGGAGGAGGTCGTCACTTTCCTGCGGGAGCTGCTGGAGTGGGGCGGCCTGTCGGCGGAGCTGTTTGTGCCGCTGCTGAAAACGGTGGGCATTGCTCTCATCAGCCGTACCGGCGGCGCACTGTGCCGGGACGCGGGAGAGGGCGCTATGGCGGGACTGGTGGAAATGGCGGGCGCTTTCGCCGCCATTCTGGTGTCGCTTCCCCTGTTCCGGGCAGCATGGCAGATGCTGGAGGGGTTGCTGTGAAAAAAGGGTTGATAACCGCTGTTATTGGGGTGTATATCCTGGGTTTATGTACCGTTTTTGCATGGGCAGCGCTGCCGGAAAATGTGGAGGATGCCCTGCCGCCTGATGCCCGTGACCTGCTGGAGCAGTTGGACGATGACACTGCCGACAGCGGCACATTGTCCGCCGGGGCGGCCAAGCTGTGGAACAAGGCGTGGACGCTGCTGACCGCAGAGGTGCGAAGCAGCGTGCGGGTGATGGTGGTGCTGCTGGGCGCGGTGCTGCTGTACGGCGTGGCGGAGGGCAGCTTTCAGGCGGCGGGCCATCCGCTGATGGCCAATTTCACGCCGCTGGCCTTTGTGCTGGTCATTACCATGACGGCGGCGGGAGACGTACAGACCATGATCGGATCCGGCACGGAGACCATGGAGCAGCTGGACGTGCTGGGCAAAGCGCTGCTGCCTACGCTGGCGGCAGCGGTGGCGGCCAGCGGCGGTATCGTGTCGGCGTCGGCCCGGCAGGTCGCCACCGTGTTTTTCTCCAATCTTCTGCTGACGCTGATCCGGAACGTGCTGCTGCCGCTGGTGTATTTCTATGTGGCGTCAGCCGCTGCCGGGGCCATGCTGCCGGGGGAGCCATTGAAGCGCATCGCCGCCGGGATCAAAAAGGTGGTCACGTGGGCGCTGACCGGCTCGCTGGTGCTGTTCACCGGATACCTGACGCTGACCGGCGCGGCATCTACCTCGGCGGACGCGCTGGTGCTGCAAATGACCCGCTCCGTCATCTCCACGGCAGTCCCCGTGGTGGGCGGCATTATCTCACAGGCCAGCGGCAGCGTGCTGTCCGGAGCCGGCCTTTTGAAAAACTCTCTGGGCGTATTCGGAATGCTGGCGGTGCTGGCCACCTGCCTGACGCCCTTTCTGCACATGGCGGTGCAGTATCTGCTGTACAAGGTGACGGCCTTTCTGGCGGGAACCGCCGGAAACGGCACGCTGGTGGAGCTGATCGACGCGCTGGGCAGCGCCTTCGGCCTGGTGCTGGGCATGGTGGGCAGCTGTGCGCTGCTGCTGTTGATCTCCATTACATCTTCTGTATCGGTGGTGGTTTCATGACGTTGTTTCGGACATGGTTATTCGGTATCGTGGCGGCGGCCATGGCGCTGGCGCTGCTGTACGCGCTGGTGCCGAAGGGCGCGCTGCTGACGGTGGCAAAGTGTACCGGCGGCCTTATCATGCTGCTGGTGGTGATCCGCCCGCTGCTGGCGCTGGACCTGAACGGCCTACAGGTGGGCTACGAGGAATGGGAGCGTACCATCCAGCAGCAGACCGACGACTATACCGCCGCCAACCAGCAGGAGATGGAAGTCATCATACAGCAGGAGACCGTCGCATATATTTCAGAAAAAGCGGCGGAGCTGGGACTGACATGCAGTCCGGAGGTGACGTGCCAGCTTCAGGACGGCGTACCGTTTCCGGTGGAGGTGACAATGGATATCCCAAAGAACGCGGCGCTCTCGCGGATCATCGCGGCGGATCTTGGCATAGATGAGGCGCATCAGCGCTGGCGGGAAACGGAGTGAGGCATATGGCGAAGGAGAAGCTCATATCCTATGTAAAAAAGTACAAATACGTGGCGCTGGTGGTGCTGGTGGGCGTGGTGCTGATGCTGCTGCCCTCCGGAAAGGGGGAGCAGCAGGACACGGTGGAGCCTGTCAACGTGTCAGAAGGTTACTCGCTGGCGGAAACGGAGCGGCGAATGGAGCAGGTGCTGGGCCGTATTCGTGGCGTGGGACAGGTGCAGGTGATGCTGACACTGAAAAGCGGTTCCTCTTTACAGCTGGCGGAAAACCGCAGCGACAGCCTGCGAGACACGGAGGCGCGGCAGGAGCGGGATGTGGTGACGCTGAACCGGGGCAGCGGCTATGAGGACGTGGTGGTGACGGAGCAGACCTATCCCGTCTATCAGGGCGCGGTGATCGTGTGTCAGGGCGCGGGAGACAGCGGCGTTCATCTGGCGGTGGTGCAGGCGGTATCGGTGCTGACTGGATTGGGCAGCGATAAAATCACGGTAGTGCAATGGAAATAAAAATAGAGCGGTAAGCAGGAGGGCAAAAACATGAAGCTGAAGTGGAAGAAGAATTGGAAGCGGCCGGCGGTGGTGCTGGCGGTGATGGTGCTGGTGGGCGCGTCGGTGTATCTGAACTGGAAATACGCCGGAAATGTGGCGGAGACGGACAAAATTCTGGGGCAGGCCACGCTGGTCAACGAGAACGGCGAGGGCGTAACGGTGACGGAGGACGCGGCTGCCGCCAGCGAGAACGACTATTTCGCCACGGCGCGGCTGAGCCGCAAGCAGGCACGTGACAGCGCCATCAGCATGTTACAGGAGGCGGAAATGGATGAAAATGCCACCGAGGAGGTGTGCAACGAGGCCAGCCAGACCTTGCAGGTGCTGGCGGGCTACACGGTGGCGGAGTCCCAGATCGAAAACCTGGTGACGGCCAAGGGCTACGCCGACTGCGTGGTGTTCATGGGAACGGACTCGTGCAGCGTGGTGGTGGACGCGGGGGAAAACGGCCTTGAGGCCACTGATGTTGCTAAAATCAAGGATATCGTCATCAACGAGACACAGTACACCGCCGGACAGATCAAGATCATGGAGGCGGATTAAAAGCTGGCATGATGAGCAAGGCGGGGGGTGAAAAACAAAGGCCCCCTCTGACGAGGGGGCTGTCACCGAAGGTGACTGGGGGCGAGACTGATGTTTTGCCGCACATCTTGTGTTTATCGTCTCTCCCTCCGTCTCGGCTTACGCCGAGCCACCTCCCTCGTCAGAGGGAGGCTTTGGGCTGCATCACATCAAAAACATCTTTTCCCGCCGCAAATTATGGTTGTAATTTCCGGCGGGAAATGGTATACTGAACATTACGAATGAGTTTTATTGCAAGGAGATAGAAACGCTATGCCTGAAAATAAAGAATATATGACCCATCAGGAGGAGCTGGGCACCATCCAGATCTCCGAGGAGGTGGTGGCCTCCATCGCCTCTGCCGCCGTGCAGGAGGTGCCGGACGTGACGGGCCTGATGGGCGCCAATGTGTCAGATTTCATGGGCGGCAAGAAGATGACGGCCAAGGGCGTCCGCGTGGAAATGGACGGCGAGGCCTTCGTGGTGTACGTATTTATCATGGTGCGCTACGGCTGCACCATCGGCGAGGTGGCCAAGAAGGCGCAGAATGCCGTGTATCAGGCGCTGGAGAGCACCACCGGCTATCCGGTATCCGCCGTGAACGTCCACGTGGGCGGCATCAGCTTCAACTAAACGAAAAAGAGAGAGAAGAATATGACACGCAATACCGCCCGTGAGATCGCCATGCATCTGGCGTTTGAACTGAGTTTTACCGACCTTCCCATCGGGGAATTCCTGAACCAGTATCTGTCGGAGGAGAAATTTGCCGAGCTGGCGCCGGAATGTGAGCTGTACGCCCAGCGTCCCAACGCTAAGCAGGAGGAATACATCCGCCGTCTGGTTTCTGGTGTGGCGGAGCATGCCGCCGAACTGGATACGTATATCGAAAAGTACGCCAAGGGCTGGCGGTTCGAGCGTATCTCGCTGGTGGCCTCCGCCATCATGCGGCTGGCCATGTATGAGATCATGTACATGCCGGATATCCCCCACGGCGTCGCCATCAACGAGGCAGTGGAGCTGACCCGCAAGTATGACGAGCCGGAGACGGCCAAGTTCGTCAACGGCATTCTGGGCAGCTTTCTGCGGCAGGAGGTCAAGGAGTAAACACAGAAGGGCAGGGCGGAGACCCTGCCCTTTTTCGTAGAGGAGCGCACATGGAACAGCATGTTTTCAGCGTGACGGAAGTCAACCAATACATCAAAAGCATCATCGATGGCGTGCCCCAGCTGGGCGACCTGCTGATCCGGGGCGAGCTGTCCAACTACAAGGTCTATCCCTCCGGACACCACTACTTTACCCTGAAGGATGGCGAGAGCGCCATCCACTGCGTCATGTTCCGGAGCAGTGCGGGGCGGCTGCGGTTCCGCCCGGAGAGCGGCATGCAGGTCATTGCCGGAGGACGTATCAGCGTCTATCCCCGCGACGGCGCGTATCAGCTGTACTGCACGTCGCTGTCGGCGGACGGTATCGGCGATCTGTACGTGGCCTTCGAGCAGTTAAAGGACAAGCTGAACCGGGAGGGGCTGTTCGACCCCGCCCACAAGAAGCCGCTGCCGCTGTACCCCCGGCGCATCGCCATCGTCACCTCGTCGGCAGGCGCGGCGGTGCACGATATGATCCGCATTCTGCGGCGGCGGTATCCCATCGCCAAGGTGCTGCTGCTGCCGGTACGGGTGCAGGGGGTGGAGGCGCCGCCGGAGATCGTGGGCGCCATCCGCTATGCCAACCGCTGGCAGCTGGCGGATGTGCTGATCGTAGGCCGGGGCGGCGGCTCTATCGAGGATCTGTGGGCCTTCAATGATGAGCGGGTGGCCAGGGCCATCTATGCCTCGGAGATCCCGGTGATCTCCGCCGTGGGGCACGAGCCGGATGTGACCATCTCTGATTTTGTGGCGGATCGCCGGGCGTCCACGCCCTCCAACGCGGCGGAGATCGCCGTGCCGGATCAGGCGGAGCTGTGGAAGCGGCTGGACAGCGCGGGCCGCGCCATGGCGCAGGGTGCGCTGAATACGCTGGAAAAGGCGGACGCCCAGTGGAAAACGCTGGCGTCCAAGCGGGTGCTGACCGACCCCATGGCCTTTGTGGACGACCGGCGGATGCAGTTGGACAGCGTGCAGCAGCGTATGGGTCTGACAGCCCACCGGCAGCTGAGCCGGCGGCAGCAGCGGTTTGCTACGCTGGCGGCGTCGCTGGACGCCCTCAGTCCGCTGAAGGTGCTGGGCCGGGGCTATGCCATGGCACAGACTACCGACGGCACGGTGCTGCGGACGAGCCAGCAGGTACAGGAAGGCGACAGGATACACGTGCGGCTGGGGCAGGGCGCCTTGGACTGCACCGTTGACCGTAAGGAGGACTGACATATGGCGGCGAAAAAAACTTTTGAGGAAAATATGGCGCGTTTGGAGGAGATTGTGGGCAAACTGGAAAAGGGCGACGCCCCGCTCAGCGATTCTCTGAAGCTGTTTGAGGAGGGCACGAAGCTCATCGCCCAGTGCCGGACAGAACTGGATAAGGCGGAGCAGCAGGTGGTCAAGCTGATGAAGGGCCCCGATGGTGCGCCGGTGGAAAATGATTTTTTAAGCGAGGAATAATATGGAATACGAAGCGAGATACCAGGAATATCAGCAGGCCATCGAGAAGTATCTGAACGGCCTGTTTACCGGAGAAGTGGCCTACGGCAAGCTGTACGAGGCCATGCGGTATGCCATTTTAGGCGGCGGAAAGCGCATCCGCCCGGTGCTGACGCTGGAGTTCGCCCGTCTGGGCGGCATCGACTGGCATCTGGCGCTGCCCTTTGCCTGTGCGCTGGAGTTGGTGCATAACTACAGCCTGATCCATGACGATCTGCCCTGCATGGACGACGACGATCTGCGCCGGGGTAAGCCCACCTGTCACAAGGCCTACGGTGAGACGCTGGCGGTTCTGGCGGGCGACGCCTTGCAGCCGGAGGCGTTCCGGCTGATTCTGGAAGCGCCCATGCTGCCTGCCGACACCAAGCTGGAGGCGCTGCGGGTGCTGGTGAAGGCCTGCGGTGCGGACGGCATGGTGGGCGGTCAGGTGCTGGACACGGTGTACAACGTGGACACCGCCGAGGGTCTGACCCAGCTGAACCGCCTGAAAACCGGCGTGATGATCTCCGGCGCGGCGGAGCTGGGCTGCGTGGCGGCCAAGATGAATCAGGGCATGCGCTCTCAGGCATTGGCCTACGCTGACGGCATCGGCAAGGCGTTCCAGATCCGGGACGACATGCTGGATGTGGTGGGCGACGCCGCCGTGTTCGGCAAGCCTATCGGTTCCGATAAGGAGGAGGGCAAGGTCACGTTCGTAGATGTACTGGGGCTGGACGGCTGCGCTCAGGAGGTGGAGCGCTGCACGGAGAGCGCCAAGGCCGCCGTGGCCAACTGGTCGGATCACATGTTCCTGTGGGAGCTGGCCGACCGGATGGTAGGCAGAAACAAATAAAAAATTGGCGGTCGTCAGACCGTCAATTTTTTATTCCATTAAACCGTATTTCCGCTTGATGCGATCCAGCTTTTCCAGTAGGGGCTCCGCCGCGATCCACAGGAAGAAGGCTGTGGCGGCGGCGTGGACGCAGTCCAGCGGGAAGCCGGTGACGTAGTAGGTCAGTAGCACCTTCCACGTCAGCGTTTCCGTATTGGCCCACATCAGCACCGACGCGGGGTTCATGATGCCGCCGTAGATCACGATGGCGCTGAACACGCCAAACACGCACAGGCTGCCCCGTGTGCGGCGCAGCAGTCCTTTGCGGAACAGCACGCCTGCCAGAAAGCCGATGATGCCCATGCAGAACATCTGCCACGGTGTCCACGGGCCTTGGGAAAAGAACATGTTGGACACCAGCATGGACAGTGCGCCCACCAGGAAGCCGCTCTCGCCGCCCAGGGCTACGCCGGAGATGATGGTCATGGCCATCACCGGCTTGAACTGGGGCAGCATGAAGAAGGCGGCCCGGCCCGCCACGGAGATGGCGCACAGCACGGCGATGACCACCAGCTCGCGGGCTTGGGGCTTGCGGCCCTCAAACACCAGAAAGAAGGGCAGCATGCACTCAAAAAGCACCAGCACCGACACGATGGCGTATTGCTGCCGCTGGAGATAGAACACACCGATGAACAGCGTCACCGGGATCAGCAGTAGGGCGGACACCGCCATAGCCACAGTGCGCTTGGGCAGCTTCCGCTTTTCCACCGGCATCTGCGCCATCACCGGCGGCTGGGAGCGCCGCCCGATGGCCAGCGCCAGCACCAGCAGCAGGACGCAGAACAGGGCATACAGCCCCAACTGCTTTTCACCCAATGCCGTCAGGCCGCTTGCGGTGACGGCGCTGGAAAGGTCTGTGCTGTTGGCGGCGTACAGGAAGATGGCAATTGCGCCAGCGCCGCTGACCGCTGCCAGCGCCTTGCGCCACAGGGGCAGCTTTTTCGGTTTCCAGTCCGGCGTTTCCTCTTCCGGTTCCGGCAAGGGCGGGGCCTCCAGCGGAAGCTCCGGCATGGGCGGCACGTGGCCGCCGCAGACGGTCATCACGTCCTCCGCCGTTACCGCCTGGGGCTCCAGAGGCCGGGCAATGCGGTTGGCGGCGGTGGTGTAGAAGCTGTTGCCGCTGAAGAAGGCACGGGGAGATGCTTCTGTCACGATGCTGCCGTCGAAGAATAACGCGCAGCGGTGAGCGTACCGGGCGCAGAATTCCACGTCGTGGCTTACCATCAGCAGGGAGACGCCCTGTGCCAGCAAGGCGCGGAGAATTTCTGCGAACAGCTGCTTGAACTCCGCGTCAAGGCCCTTAGTAGGCTCGTCCAGCAGCAGAATTTCCGGCTGCAAAAGCAGCACCTTGGCCAGCGCGGCCCGCTGCTGCTCGCCGCCGGACAGGTCGTAGGGATGGCGATCCAGCAGCGTGTCCAGACGGCACAGCTGCACCATCCGGGCCACCCGCTCCTCCTGTTGCCGTTTAGGCAGCTTGCTGCCGGAGAAAATTTCAAACAAGTCCTCGCGGACGGTTTTCTTCACAAATAAGGTCTGGGGATTCTGGGGCAGCATGCCCAACGTGCCGGACACCACAATATCGCCCCGATAGGGCTTTTTCAGCCCGGAGAGCAGCTTCAATGTGGTGCTCTTGCCCGCACCGTTGCCGCCCAGCAGCGCCAGAAACTCGCCACTGCCCAGCGTTAGGTCAAGACCCTTTACCACGTCGGGGCTGTTTTCCTCATAGCGGAACCACGCGCCCTCTACGGTGATGACCGGCTCACGCTTGGGCTGCTTCGGCTCCTCGGTCAGCGGCAGCAGGGGCTTGTGGGATGCAAACTCCTGTAGGAAATCCCGACCCTCCCGCACGGTGACGGGGCAGGGCGCGTCGGACTCCACCGCCGCCCAGATGCGCATGGCGGCGGGCATGGCCAGGAACATCCGGTGGCCCATGACCTTGAGTCGCTGGCCCACCTCCGCGGGCGTTCCGGTACACAGCAGCCGCCCACCGTCCATCACCGCCACGGTGGTGGCCAGGGGGAAGGCTTCTTCTAAGCGGTGCTCCGTCAGCAGGACGGTGGTGCCCAGCTCACGGTTGATCTTGCCCAGCACCGCCAGAAAGTCCGACGCGGCGATGGGGTCAAGCTGGCTGGTGGGCTCGTCCAGGATCAGCACGTCCGGCTGCATGGCCATGACGGATGCCAGATTCAAAAGCTGCTTCTGGCCGCCGGACAGCTCCGTCACGTCCTTATGAAACCACCCCTCGATGCCGAAAAACGACGCCATCTCCGCCACGCGGCGGCGGATGGTGGGGGTGTCCTCGCCCAAGCTCTCCAGCCCGAAAGCCAGCTCGTGCCACACCTTGTCAGTGACGATCTGGTTCTCCGGAGACTGCTGCACAAAGCCGATGCGGGCGGCCTGTGTCCGCGCGTCCACGTCCTCCAGCGGCGTATCCCGGAACAGGATGCGGCCCGACCGGACGCCGTGAGGGGCCAGCGCAGGCTTCAACTGCCGCAGCAGCGTGGACTTGCCGCAGCCGGAGGGGCCGCACAGCACCACGAACGCGCCCTCCGGCACCGTCAGCGTCAGGTCGTCGATGGCACGGACGGTCTGCTCCGGGTAGGAAAATGTCAGGTTTTCAATGGTGAACAGCGCCACATCCGCGCCTCCCTTCTGTCCAAGATCACCGGCGTCAGACACAAGGCCAGATACACCAGATAAAAGCTGACGGTCACCGGCTGGGCCAGCACGCCCGTCAGCGCCGGGAAGTACCACCATTTCAGTCCTCCGGCCATAGCGCCGCAGGTGAGATACACGCCGCAGAAGCCCAGCCACAGCAGGGCATAGCGATCCCGCTCCTCTATGCGGAAGATGGAGAAGGCGGTGCGGCCCTTCAGGCCGTAGCCCCGGCTTTTCATGCTGTCGGCGGTCTCGATGGCGTTTTCCAGAGCCCAAGTCACCATGATGGAGAAGATGGTAACGGCCTTCCTCGCCCGCTGCCACACGCTGCCGCTGCTGGCGTCCCGCCCGATGCAGAACTGGGCCTGCCGCACGGTGTCCATCTGCTGTTTGAACCGGGGGACGAACCGCAGCGTCATGCTGAGCACCAGCGACAGGGCGGGAATCACCCGGCCAAAGAGGTAGACAAACTTATCAGAGGTGAGAACGCGGTTGTAGCACACGAACCACAGCAGCACGGCGCACAGCATGCATCCCGCCGCAAGGCCGTACAGGATGCTCTCCAGCGTCAGGGGATTGCCGGTGGGGAGATAGGTCAGAATGGTCATGCCCGCGTGGTTGAAGGCGGGGTTCACCAGGGCCGCCAGCAGCATCACCGGCAGGGCGATCCTCAGGCTGAGCCGCAGGCTCTTGCGGCCGTTGAGCTGAATGACGTACAGCACCGCGCCCAACAGGGAGATCAGCAGGCACACCGGGTGCATCAGCACCATGGAGAACACCAGCACCAGCGCGAAAAACAGAAAATTCACCACCGGATGATAGCGGGAAAAGGTATCGGACATGATGCGGGCCTCCTTTCGTGGTGGAATGGGCAGAGAAAAGCCGTGGCAATGAAGCTACATTGCCACGGCCGTTTTTCCGTGTTGACTGCCGCCTGCGGTATGCTGCGTACCGTGCGGCGAACATGTTGAGCAGGTCTTCTGACTTACGCATCCACAGCATCACACGCCTTCTCAGTTGCCCGATGGCCAGCTTTCGCCTGTGTGATACCTACGCGATTACAGCGGCGGCACCGTTCGGGATTTGCACCCGATTTTCTATTCTCCCTGTCGCCTTTTTTGCGGCGGACGGGGCACTCAACCAGATTCAATTCTATTGCCATTATAGGCAATGGGCCGCAGTTTGTCAAATGGTTTATCCTGCCTTACAGATCCAGCTTCAGGTCGCCGTCTTTGATCCAGCCCCAGTTCCGCAGGGGGATGGAGAACAGCCACGTCAGCACGGCGGGCAGAACGAAGGAAATCAGGATCAGACCCATCCAGTCAAAGCCGGTGATGGCGGCCTTCGTGCCGCTGGCGATGTCATTAAGCCAGCCGGTGTACACGCCGATCTGTCCCACGAAGCCGCAGGTGCCCATACCGGAGGACACCGGCGAGCCGTTCATTTGCAGCTTGAACAAACACGTGGCGATGGGGCCGGTAACGGTGGAGGCCAGCGTAGGGGGGATCCAGATGCGGACATTGCGGACGATGTTGCCCATTTGCAGCATACTGGTGCCGATGCCCTGGGCCACCAGACCGCCCCAGCGGTTCTCCCGGAAGCTCATGACGGCGAATCCTACCATCTGGGCGCAGCAGCCCGCTACGGCAGCGCCGCCCGCCAGACCCGTCAGTCCCAGACTGGCGCAGATGGCGGCGGAGGAGATGGGCAGCGTCAGCGCCACGCCGATGATGACGGACACCAGAATGCCCATGAAGAAGGGCTGCAGCTCGGTGGCCCACTTGATGGCGTCACCAACGGAGGTAGCTGCTGTGCCGATAGGCCGCGCCACCAGCGCCGCAAAGCCGATGCCGGCCAGAATGGTGACGATGGGCGTCACCAGAATGTCGATCTTGGTCTCTTTGCTGATGGCCTTGCCCACCTCGGCGGCCAGAATCGCCACAAAGAACACGGCCAGCGGGCCGCCTGTTCCGCCCAGCACATTGGTGGCAAAGCCCACGGTGATGAGGGAGAACAGCACCAGCGGAGGGGCCTCCAGAGCCTTACCGATGGCCACGGCCATGGCCGGGCCCACCATCAGCGAGCAGAAACCGCCGATGGTGTAATAGAAGGTCACGTCACCCTGCTTGATGGTCAGAAATGTGTCAGTCAGAAAGCCGATGCCGAACTGCTTGCCGATGGTGTCCAGAATGGTGCCCACCAGCAGCGTGCAGAACAGGCCCTGCGCCATGGCGGACATGGCGTCGATAAAATAGCGCTTGGCGGAGAAGGTGATGTTCTTCCGCGCCAGAAATGCCCGGACTTTTTCCATAGTATGTACCTCATAATCCCGAAAAATCTAATGGAGTAGACATGTGTCTTGACACATGTCTACTCCATTATAAACAAGTTATGGGATTTGTCAATAGCGGTGTTTTTCAGTTGGCGTCGTACAGCATGCCCATGTCGGCCAGCGTTTCCTTCAGGTGGGCGAATACCGCCTCGCTGGGGCAGGAGAGGGTGTGCAGATGTACGCCGCCGGTCAATGCGCTGATGGGCTGGGCGTGGGAGGTCTTCATCCGATGGATGAACTGCTCCACATCGTATCGGCTGGACAGAGCCAGCGGCGCGGTCAGCTGGCCGTACACCGGGTGCTCCACGATCACGTCCACCACCGTGCAGCCGCAGTCCACCATGGCGAACAGCTCCTTTTGCGTGTCCTCGCCGCTGTGGTGACAGGCGATGGTGCGGCGCAGCCCCGTCTCGGCGGGGATCATATAGCCCCGGGGCGTGGCGGTGATGCTGTGTCCCTCGGCCCGCAGCAGGGCGATATCGCCCACCACCACCTGCCGGGTGACGGAAAACTGCCGGGCCAGCGCGGTGGCGCTGATAGGCGTCTGAGCGGCGGTCAACTGGTCGTAAATGGCGCTACGGCGCTGTGCTGCGGTCATGACAAAGCATCTCCTCTCAAAGAAAAATCTCCTATTCTGCATTATAGCCCGGTTCCCACCGCCCGTCAACTATCGTTGATATGGGATTTTCCTCTTTTCTTTCCGGAAAAACTGGTGTATACTATATCCTGTATTCATATATGTATTGGGAGGTTTACTGTGTACGAGCGAAGAACAGAAATTATGCAGAATGTTTTCCTGACATATCTGCCTGCCAGTAAATTCAAAACAAGCGTTCTCAGCGCCCATCTGGTGACGCCGCTGAGCAAGGAGACGGCCTCTGCCAACGCGTTGCTTCCGGCGGTGCTGCGCCGCGGCACCATGCGCTGCCCGGACATGGAGAGCCTGTCCGCCGCGCTGGACACCCTGTACGGCGCGCAGATCGATTATACCGTTCGCAAGAAGGGCGAACGCCAGTGCATCGGCTTTGTGGCTTCCGTGATCGATGACGCCTTTGCCCCGGCGGGAGAAAAACTGCTGGAGCCGGTGTCCGACCTGCTGGGCGAGCTGTTTCTTGATCCCGTGACCCGCAACGGCCGCTTTCTGGCGGAGTATGTGGACAGCGAAAAGCAGAACCTGATCGACGCCATTCGGGCCATCCGCAACGACAAGCAGGATTGGACCGACGTGCGGCTGATGCAGGAGATGTGCGCCGGAGAGCCTTACGGCGTGCTGCGTCTGGGCGACGAGGAATCCGCCGCGAAGATCAACAATCACAAGCTGTTCAACCACTACCGTGAGCTGCTGGCCACCAGCCGCGTGGAGATGTTCTACTGCGGCAGCGCAAAGCAGGAGCGGGTGCAGGGCGCGTTGTGCCGTGCGTTTGCCGCGCTGCCCCGCGGCGTGGTGACGGAGGGTGAGCCCATCCGCCGCATCGCCGCGCCGGAGCAGCCCCGCTATCTCACCGAGGAGATGGACGTGACCCAGGGCAAGCTGTCCATGGGCTGGCGCTGCGGCACCGACGATGTGCCCGCCATGATCATGGCGAACCTGATCTTCGGCGGCACCAGCAACGCCAAGCTTTTCCTGAACGTGCGGGAGAAGATGTCGCTGTGCTACTACGCGTCCTCCAGCTACGCCCGCTCCAAGGGGATCATGACGGTCTCCTCCGGTATCGAGACGAAGGACTTCCAGAAGGCACACGACGAGATCCTGCATCAGCTGGAGCTGGTGAAGCAGGGCCAGTGGGAGGACTGGGAATTGCAGGGCGCACTGGCCACCATGTGCTCGTCCCTGACCTCACTGTCCGATTCGCAGGGCGCTCTGGAGAACTATTGTCTGGGCCAGACCGCCATCGGCGCGGAGGACACGCCGGAGGATCTGATGGCGGCGCTGCATCAGGTGACGCCGGAGCGCATCCGGAAGGCGGCTCAGAGCTGCCAGCTTGACACGGTATTCTTCCTGAAGGGAAAGGAGGCGGCCACATGCTGACCAATTATACCCGTATTGGCGAGACCGCCCGGTGGGAGACGCTGCCCAACGGACTGCCGGTCTGCATCGTGCCCAAAAAGGACTTCCAGCGGAAATACGCCCTGTTTGCCACCCGCTATGGCGGCATGGACATGAAGTTCCAGCTGGACGGCCAGTGGCTGGACACTCCCGCCGGTATCGCCCACTATCTGGAGCATAAAATGTTTGATACCGCCGAGGGCAACGCCCTGCAGGAGCTGGCGAAAAACGGCGCGGAGCCCAACGCCTTTACCTCCAACGCCATTACCTGCTACTATTTCAGCTCTACCGAACAGTTCTATGAGAACCTGAAGATCCTGCTGTCCTTTGTGTCCGTTCCCTACTTTACCGACGAGTCGGTGGAGAAGGAGCAAGGCATCATCGGTCAGGAGATCGGCATGATCGAGGATAACCCGGAATGGCAGTGCTATAAGCAGCTGATGCAGGGCCTGTATCACCACAGTCCCGCCCGCACCCCCATTGCCGGCAGCGTGGAGAGCATCCGCCAGATCACGGCACAGACCCTGTACGACTGCCACAAGGCCTTCTATACCCCCGCCAATATGTGTCTTGTGGTGGTGGGCGACGTGGACGGCGACAAAGTGCTGCGTCTGGCGGAGGAAGTCCTTCCCAAGACCAGCGGCCCGCTGATCCCCCGTGATTATGGTGTGGAGGAGCCCCTGACACCCTGTCAGAAGGAGACACGGGGTCGTATGGAGATCGCCATGCCTACGTTTATGGCGGGCTTCAAGTGTCCGCCCCAGCACGGCGGCGAGGAGCAGGCACGCAGCACGGCGTTGGGTGAGCTGGCTATCGACGTGCTGGCGGGCGAGTCCAGTCCTCTGTATGCCCGGCTGTACAGTCAGGGGCTGCTCAACGGCTCCTTCGGGTGCAGCTATGATATTCTGCCCGGCGTGGCTTACGTCTATCTGGGCGGCGACAGCAACGATCCCAACGCCGTGGTGAAGGCGGTGCTGGACGAGGCCCAGCGCCTGGTGAAGGAGGGCCTCGACCCGGCCTATTACCTGCGGCTGCGCAACGCCAACTTCGGCACGGCGCTGAAGGCTCTCAACAGCTTCGAGGGCATCGCCGTGTCCATGGCGGAGGGCAAATTCCACGACTATGATCCCTACCGTTTCCCGGAGATCTACGACAGTATCAGCGCCGACGATGTGCTGGACTTCATCCGGGAGAATCTGGTGGAGGAGCGCTGCGCCGTGTCCATTATCGAGCCTCTCGGCGAAGCAAAGGAGTGATCTTTTACGAACGGCATGATCATGACAGACAGTCCCATCCGCTTTCCGGGGCTGTTCGGTGATTGGGCGTTTACCGCGTCCTCCAAGGCCATCAACATCGGCCACGGTATCTACTGGTACGGCATCATTATTGCCTGCGGCCTGCTGCTGGCGGTGGCGTTCTGTCTGCGTCAGCGGAAGCACTACGGCATCGGCGAGGATGACCTAATGGACTGCATCCTGTGGGGCATTCCCTGCGGTATCATCGGAGCACGACTGTACTATGTGATCTTCTATCTTGACCTGTTCCGGGACGCCGACGGGAAATTCAACTGGGGCAAGGCGGTGGCCATCTGGGATGGCGGCCTTGCCATCTACGGCGCGGTCATTGCGGTGGTGATCCTGGCGGTCATCATGGCAAAACGCAAGGGCTTCAAGCTGTGCGCCCTGACCGATCTGGTGGTGATGGGGCTGCTGATCGGCCAGATCGTGGGTCGCTGGGGCAACTTCATGAACCGCGAGGCCTTCGGCACGGAGACTACCGTTTTCTGCCGTATGCAGCTGACGCTGAAAACCGGAGAGCTGATCGAGGTGCACCCCACCTTCCTGTACGAAAGCCTGTGGAATCTGGTGGGCCTGCTGCTGATCGTCCTGATCGTGGCGAAGCACCGGAGGTTTGACGGCGAGAATACCCTGTGCTACTTCCTGTGGTACGGTCTGGGCCGCTTCTGGATCGAGGGTTTGCGGACTGACAGCCTGTACCTGTTCGACTGGACCATCGGCGGCGCACCCATCCGGGTGTCTCAGGCGCTGTCGGCGGTGATGGTGCTGGTATCGGCGTTCCTGCTGGTGTGGAACCTGTGGGTGAAGCCTCACAAGCCGGAGGAGCTGTACGTCAACATTGTGGCGGCACGGGAAGCCGCCAAGGCGGAGGAAACGCCGGAGGAATAAACAAAAACGCTCTGCGGGTAATCCCGCAGAGCGTTTTTTGCACCGCTGTTTGCCCTTGGCAATCAGTGCTGCCGTGTGTTATAATAGGGGAGAGGTGATGCATCATGAAAAAACTGACGGGTATCGTGTGTCTGCTGGCGTTGGTGCTGGCGCTGACGGCCTGCGCCGGGGCGGGAGACTGGAAATATGAGGAGCTGCCGGGGGACTACGCCGTGTGGCGGATCAACAGCCGGGAGATCCCGCTGGTTCGCGTGGATGCGGACGGCCTGACTGCCGAGCCGGTGGTGGAGGGCTATGTGTACGCCGTGGCATGGGACGAGAATACCATCTATGTGCAGCAGCGTGCGGAGAAGGACAAGGGCGACATGGCCTACTATATGGTGGCGCTGGATTCCGGCACCGTCAGCGGCCCCTATACGGAGACGGAGCTTGCCGCAGCCTGCGCGGAACAGGGTGTGGACGCGGCCGATATCGGCTGGCAGGAGCAGAAGGACTGGAACAAGGTCTATGACAGGTAAGAGACGCGGCAACTTTCGTTTTCGCGGCGTAGAGGTGCGTGTAAAACGACGCAGCGCGGGGCACACTACGGTCATCTGAACAAAGGAGGGATGACCGATGGTGGAACCCGATACCATTCGTCTGCTGCGGGAGTGTGACGCGGGCATCAAAATGGGCGTATCTGCCATTGAGGACGTGGTGGATCGTGTGGCGGACAAGCGCTTCCGCCGCAGCCTGACGGACTGTGCGGCGGAGCACGACAAGCTGAAAGCGGAGATCCAGGCGCTGCTGGATAAGTACGGCGACGAGGGGAAGAACCCCAACCCCATCGCGCAGGGCATGTCCCACATGAAAACCGGCATGAAGCTGGGAATGGACGACTCTGACCAGACCATCGCCGATCTCATTACGGATGGCTGCAATATGGGCGTTAAGTCCCTGAGCCAGTATCTGAACCAGTACAAGGCGGCGGACGAGACGTCCAAGAATATCACCAAGCGGCTGATCGCGCTGGAGGAACGCCTTGCGGTGGACATCCGGGGCTTTCTGTAAGTAAATAACGTGAAACGCCCTGCGCCTTTCGGCGGCAGGGCGTTTCACGTTTACATGGATGGGAGAGTAGGTAAGGAATAGGCTTCCAGATAGGAACGGAAGCGGCGTTGGAAGTTTTCGTCGCTGTGGCGGATGGCATGTAGCGTTTCGTGAAGGTTCAGGTTATGCTGGGCGGCGTCGATGACACACCCGGCGATATTGGAGCAGTGGTCGGAGGTGCGCTCCAGATCCGTCAGCAGGTCGGACCAGACGAAGCCGGCCTCGATGCTGCACTGACCCTGCTGCATCCGCAGAATGTGACGGGTGCGCATTTTCTCTTTCAGCGCGTCAATGACTTGCTCCAGCGGCTCTACCTGCAGGGCGGAGGAAACGTCCTGCTGGATAAAGGAGGTCTGCGCCAGCGTCAGGATCTCGCGCACGGCGTCGGACAGCGTGGCAAGCTCCGACTGGGCGCTGCCGCTGAAGGTAAGGCCCTTCTCCCGCAGCTCTTCCGCCGATTCCAGCACGTTCACGGCATGGTCGGAAACACGCTCCCAATCGCCGATGGATTTCAGCAGCTCGGTGGCCTCCTCGCTTTCCTTTTCGCCCATTTTCTGGGCGCTCAGCTTCACCAGATAGGTGCCGATCACGTCCTCATAGTGGTCGCAGCGATCCTCGTCCTTACGGACGCTTTCCGCCAGTTCCGGCGTGTACTGATCGAAAGCGGTCAGCGCGTTTTCAAGAGACCGCACAGCGCAGACGGCCATATCGTTGGCTACCGTGCGGCACTGCTGCAGCGCCAGAGAGGGGGTGGCCAGCAGACGCTCGTCCAGCTCCACGGCCTTTTCCTCCTGCGCCGCGTCGGGCACCAGACGGATGGCCAGCTTTTCCAGCATGCTGCCGCAGGGCAGCAGCATGGCGGTACACAGAATGTTGAACAAGGAGTGGGCGATGGCAATGCCGTACATAGTGGCGGATTCGTTCAGGATCGCCGGGGCAAAGATGGCCTTGACGATGCAGAACACCGTCAGCAGCACCACCACGCCGATGACATTGAACATCAGATGCACCACGGCGGCCCGCTTGGCGTTTTTGTTGGTGCCCATGGAGGACAGCAGCGCCGTAACAGTGGTGCCGATATTCTGGCCCATGATAATGGGGATGGCGGCGGCATAGCTGACCTGTCTGGTCAGGGCCAGCGCCTGCAAAATACCTACGGAAGCGGAGCTGGACTGGATAATACCCGTCAGCACCGCGCCCACCAGCACGCCCAGAATGGGGTTCTTGAACATGATGAACAGTTCGGCAAAGCCGGGGACATCCTTCAAGCCCGCCACCGCGCCGCTCATGGTGTCCATGCCGAACATCAGCGTGGCGAAGCCCAGCAGGATCATGCCGGTGTCCTTCTTTTTGGTGTCCTTGCAGAACATATAGAAGATGATACCGATCAGCGCCAGCACAGGAGTAAAGGAGGTGGGCTTCAGCAGCTTGATCCACATGTTGCCGCTGTCGATGCCTGCCAGACTCAGCAGCCACGCGGTGACGGTGGTGCCCACGTTGGCGCCCATGATGACGTTGATGGCCTGCCGCAGCGTCATCAATCCGGAGTTGACGAAGCCTACCACCATCACGGTGGTGGCCGACGAGCTTTGAATGATGGCGGTGATGCCAAGACCCGTCAGGAATCCGGCGAATACGTTGCTGGTCATTTTATCCAGCAGCGTCCGCAGCTTGCCGCCGGCACGGCGCTCCAGAGCCTGTCCCATCAGGTTCATGCCGAACAGGAACAGGCACAGGCCACCGATCATGGTCAGTACCTTAAAAATATCCATGTTGCAAATTCTCCTCAATCCATGTTTCACATTTTTCTTACGATCATTTTACGTCCAGTATCAGCATAGCAGGGGATTGTCAAATCCTCAGGTGCTGTTTTGTAAAATCTAAGTAAAATTCCGCAAGAATAAGCTTGACAAACGAACTGTGCTATGCATATAATACAGTTAGAAACTGTGTTACACATATAGTACGGTTGAAGAGAGAGGAGGCGGGAATGTTGATCGACTTCGAGGGCTTCGTCCAGACGGAGGGACAGCCCATTTATTTGCAGATCATGCGGTACATCAAACAGGGGATGGCATCCGGAATCATCGCCGATGGGGAGGAGCTGCCATCGCGCCGGGCATTGTCGGCCTATCTGACGGTGAACCCCAATACCGTCCAGAAGGCGTACCGCCTGCTGGAGGAGGAGGGACTGGTGCAATCCCACGCCGGAGCCAAAAGCTTCGTATGTGCCACGGAGCGGCAGCGTGCCGCCCTGCGGCGGGAGCTGACGGAGAATGAGCTGCGCGGCATGGTGCGGAACATGAAGGGTATGGGGCTGACGGCGAAGGAAGCGGCGGCGTTGGTGGAAAAGCTGTACGCGGAGGAGGAGAACAAATGAACAGATATTTGTCCACCGTCGGGCTGTATGCCCGGTGGAACCTCTATAAAATACTGACGATCATACTGATAACGGCGCTGGCGGCAGGCTTCCTGGTGTACCGCTATCCGATAGGAACGGTGGTGCTGGATGAAAATTACGTCAGTGCGGAAACGGGAGAGACGACGCAGCTGGTCGCGTCCTATCCCCAGCTGGAGGGCGCGGTCAGCGGCAGCGGCGCGCCGGTGGTATGCGCGGCGGGCTTTGCGGCGATCGTGGCGGTAATGAGCCTGACCGGCTGCGGCTACGGCATCAAAACGGAGTACACCATCCGGCGGCTGCGGGTGAAGGAGCGGCAGGCAGTGCTCCTGTGGGCGGCTTATCATGCCGTGCTGTTGGTGATCTATTGGGCGGCGCTGGCGGCGGTGCTGTACGGCGTGATGCATCTGCGCCTTCAGATGGATGTGCCGGTGGATTACTTCGTGTATACCTATGGCCCGCAGAGTATGCTGCTGCTGTGCTATACCGATACGTTTCTGCACCATCTGCTGCCCCTGCGGGACGTGGCGGCATGGGGCGTGGGGATTGCCTCTGTGCTGGCGGCGGCGTTGAGCACGGTGCTGTTCTCCTATCGCCAGCGCCGCGGAAACTTCAGCGTGATGGTGCTTCTGGCGCTGGCTGGTACCATCGGCAGCTTCTTCTGCGGCTTGGGCGAAAATGCCAATGCCCTGCTGATGGTGCTTCTGCTGGGCGTGGCGGGCGCTGCCTTCGTCATGCTGATAGGAGGTGACAAGGATGCGGCTTGAACGGAAGCTTTCCTCAATCCTGCCGCCCAATATGGAGACGGATCGGGTACAGGGCTGGATCCTCTGGTCGCTGACGGTCCCGGCCTTTGTATGCGCCATACTGTTCCTTGTCAGATACTATCAGGCGTATGACCAGCTGTGGTGGTCCGCCTATACGCCGTGGCCCGGAGAGCTGCGGGCGCTGATGGCGCCGTTTGCCCAGTGCGCTGTCTGGACGCTGCTGGTGTATCCGGTGCTGGCGGTGGTGGCGCTGGCCACGGCGGCGGTACTGTACAGCTCCTACTATCAGGGCAGCCGCAGCATCTATCTGATGCGCCGCCTGCCAGATGGCCGCAGCTTGCTGCGGCGGCAGGTGTGGACGGCGCCGGTGTGCTGGGCACTGACGATCCTGCTGAGCGGCGCGGTGCTGCTGGGGCTGTGCTGGCTGCTGTGGCGGTTCAAGACCCCAGCGGAATGTTTGCCCACGCCGGAGAATATCGCGCGGTTGGAGGCTCTGGATCGAACCAGACTCAATTTTTACTACCAGTAATAGGAGGTGTGCCATATGATCGAATTGAAAGGCGTCAGCAAAAAGTACGGAATCACGAAAGCGGTAGAGGATGTGTCCTTTACACTTCCGCAGGGCCAGATCGTGGGCCTGTTCGGTGAAAACGGCGCGGGAAAGACCACGCTGATGAAGTGCATTCTGGGCCTGCTGCCCCATCAGGGCAGCGTCACATTGGACGGCGCGCCCATCACAGAGAAGAACATCGAGCGGCTCAGCTTCGCCACCTGTGAGCACTCCTTCTTTCCGGCTCTGTCGCCTAAGGCCCATCGGGACTTCTATCAAGCCCATTTTCCCCGGTTCAATGAAAAGCGCTTTCAGGCATTGATGGACTTCTTTGAGCTGCCCATGGAAAAGCCGCTGCGTGCCTTCTCCACCGGTATGAAAAACCAGTTCGAGGTGGTGATGGCCTTGTCGCAGGGAGCGGACTATATCCTGATGGACGAACCCTTTGCCGGGAACGACGTGTTCAACCGGGAGGATTTCTATAAGGTGCTGCTGGGCATTCTGGAGGAGCACGAAACCGTGCTGCTGTCCACCCATCTACTGGAGGAGGTGCAGAGCTTCATCTCCCGCGCGGTGCTGCTGCGGAAAGGAAAGCTGGTGGGTGACTGCACCATTGACGAGCTGGAGGAGCAAGGCAAGGATCTGATGACCTACGTGAAGGAGACGTACCAGTACCAGAGCGACCGGGTGAGCCGGGTACTGTGCGATGTGAACGGCGAGGAGGAGTGACATGAAACGGCGCATCCTTATAACGGTGTTGGCGCTGCTGCTGGCGCTGGGCGCATTGGTCACGCTGAACAGCAGTGTTTCCCGCACGGCGCTGCCCATCGAGATGCAGGTGCTGACCTCGCTGGGCGACAGCAGCGCGGCACAGGGACTGACAGTGGACTACCGTATCGCGCTGGATAGCTGCCTGCGGTGGTACACGAAATACGATCCGGCGTCCGGTGCGAATAGCACGGATTTCCATGTGACCGGCCACCGGGAGACCACGACGGTGCTGCCCTATTATAGCTTGCTGGGAGAGAAATACAATGACTGGTGGATCGTGTCCGGTCTGCTGAAAGGGAGAGATACCCGCGACCCCATTGTTTCCGGTATCCTCAGCGAAGCGGCAAGCGGACAGGGAAGGGAGAACAGCCGCGGTACAAACATCATGAAGCGGCTCTATCCCATCGATTATTACGACAGCTATCCCCTGCGTCTGTCCCAGCAGTCCGTCACGGAGGGCATTTCTCCCGATAACAGTCCGGGTTACTACGAAGACTGGGTGAATATTCCCTTTGACAAGCTGCGGATCCCCGTGACGGAGAACGACTTTTTTGAGCTGGAGTTTCGGGTGGACAGTACGGAAACGGGACAACAGATGAACTATGTCAGCGGTTCGGGGCTGCAGTATGTCCAGAACGCCTTTACCCCCTACTGCGCTGCCAGCGAGGACGGCGTACTGGTGACGGTGGGCTTTCCTGCTGACGTACAGCCTGAGACTGACTGGGCACCGGAGGGCTTCGGCCTGTGGTATGTGCCCGTCCGGATGCAGAAGGTGACGAATGAAAGAAGCGGGCTGCCCGAAACCGTCAGGGGCAGATTCCCGGTGGTGGCGGAGTGCCGTCTGGTATATCCGCTGGATATCGGAACGCAGCGGGTCATGCTGCTGCGGCAGAGTGACGACGGCGCCCATATCCTGCTGGTGACGGCGGAGAATGACCGCTATGTGCTGCGGGTGCTGGACAGCGGCGACTATCATCTGGTACGGCAGATCGATCTGTGCGAAGCGACGGCTCATGAGTATAGCGAGACCCGCTATATCTACGAGGATTACGGCCCGTGGCGTGAGCCGACGGAGTCTGCCCACTACCGTTACAGCTATCCCGACGAAAATGACCGCGGTACGGCGGAGCTTCAGGTGACGCGCACCGAATATCCGGAGGTATCGATGCAGCAGGGAGACAACTTTGCCGCCGTGATAATCGGCAGCCGTCTGGCGCTGCTGACGCCATCGGCAGAGGGGTACGACCTGCAATTTGTCTGCGATACCGTGTCCTATGGCTATGAGATGTGGAAGGACGATCCGGACGATACGTATTGGTATCAGGAGGATTTGGGCTGGTTGTTCACAGGGGGCGTGCCCTCAGACCCCGACAGTTCGGTTTATCAGGCCTATACCGTCGCCACCGTGGAGGAGCGCTATGCCATGGCCTACAACGGCACAAGTCTGGCAGTGGCCACCTACTACGGCAATCGGTTGATGCTGAGCGTTTACGGCCCCGATGGCTTTCAATACGCGGCGCTGGTGGAAAACAGCGTGCTGAGCCAGAATGGCGGAGAAGTGACTGCCAATCCCGTTTGCCAGGACGAGCTGCGCTCCTATCAGGAGTACTACTATCCCCAGCCGGGACTGAGCTGGTCATAAGAAAAGTGCGTGCCGCTTGCTGCAGCACGCACTTGATTTTTATTGTACAACTGCTTTCTTTGCCTTCCGCCGGGGATGGACGCACTCGGCGAACAGTGCACCGCCGATGATCAGACACGCGCCAACGATCTGCGGCGGCGTCAGCCGTTCATGCAGCAGCAGCGCCGAGAAGATGACGGCGCTCAGCGGCTCCAGATAGCCGCACACCGCCACCGTCTGCACCGACAGCGAGCCGATGGCGGAGAAGTAGCACCAGCAGCCGAAGCCGGTGTTCACAATGCCCAGCAGTAAGATCCACGGCCAGCTTGCGCCGGTGATGGTCATGGACAGTCCGCCCTGACACAGCAGAAGTACAAACACCGTGGCGGTGGCCGACAGCATTTGCAGCAGAGAATTCTCCATGCCGTCCACGCTTTCCGCCTTCTTGTTGAGGATCAGCATGGCGGCATAGCATACGGCGCTGAGAATGCCGTACAGAAAACCGGAGATGCTGAGACTTCCGCCGCCCCAGCCGTTCACCAGTACGATACCGCCGCAGACGCAGACAAAGCCCGTGATCTTCACCCATGTCAGCGCCTCGTGGAACACCAGCGGCGACAGCGCCATCACGATTACCGGACAGCAGTAATACAGCAGCGACGCGGTGGACACGCCGATGGTCTGATAGCCGGCGTACAGGAACATCCAGCTGGCTCCCATTGCTGCGCCGGACAGCAGGATCAGCGTTACATCCCGGCCTCGTCCTGTGAAGGAGAACCGATGACCCGACAGGAAAAAGAACGCCAGCAGACTCACGCTGCCCAGCAGCGTCCGCAGCAGGACGATCTGGCTGCTCTCCAGCACGATATGGCTGGCCACGATGCCGTTGAAGCCGAACAGCAGCAGTCCGATGAGATAGCGGATGAAGAAACGGCGGTTCTGATACATGGAAGTACCTCCTGAGCACATGGAAAAGCGGCACGGCGTGAGAGAAAACAGAGAGAAAAACGCCGTGCCACTTTTTGGTGGTTGACATGATTCTACATCTGTTTTATCCTTGAGTAAAGCGAAAAAATAGCAAGCTATATTTGAAAAAATATCAAGGATGGGAGGTGCGGACATGGAAAGCGAAAAATGCCGTGTTCTGCTGTGCGCCATCGACAAGGGCTCCATCACAGCGGCGGCGGAAGCCATGGGCTATACCATTTCCGGCGTCAGCCGCATGATGGCGGCGCTGGAAGCGGAGGTGGGCTTTCCACTGCTGCGCCGGAGCCGCGAGGGCGTCACCCCCACCAACGAATGCTGCCGCCTGCTGCCGTCCTTCCGGGAGATGGTGGTGCAGGCGGAGCAATGCCGCCAGATAGCGGGGGAGGTGCGGGGTCTTGTGTCCGGCACGGTGGCCATCGGCACATTTTCCAGCGTGGCCACCCACTGGCTGCCCAATATGATCGGCGCGTTCCAGAAGGACTATCCCAACATTGACTTTGACATTCTTATGGGGACATATCCGGAGATCGAGCAGTGGGTCATGCAGGGCCGGGCGGACTGCGGCTTCCTGCACCTTCCCACACGGGCCGACTTGAAAACCGTGTGTCTGGCGCAGGACGAGTTGATGGCGGTGCTGCCGGAGAATCATCCGCTGGCGGCGCTGGAAAAAATCCCGGCATCGGCGCTGGCGGAGCAGCCCTTTATCCTGCTGGACAAGGCAGGGGAACGGGACAGGGACGTGATGCAGGTGTTTGAGCGGGCCGGGATCGTGCCGAAGGTGCGGTTCACCACACTGGACGACTACGCCGTTATGTCCATGGTGGAGCATGGACTGGGCGTCAGCATTCTGCCGAAGCTGATCCTGCGGCGGATCCCCTATCGGGTGGCGCTGCGTCCGCTGGAGCAGCCGGTTTTCCGCCAGATCGGCCTTGCCACACGACCGGGTGAGGAGCTGTCGCCCGCCGCCAAGCGTTTTCTGAGCTATTTGCCCTATCGGGACTGTGATACGTTATCTGAAAAGTAGAATAACGATTTTTACGTATAGTTCTTGCGGGAAACTGAAAAATATTGTATAATATAGAAAAATTTTTAGGTACAGCGGCATGATACGCTTTTGACCGCCCCACGGTGGAAGAGAGGAGCGAAACATATGGCAACATTTATCGTAAACGGCAGCACCGTAACGGTGGAAAAAAATCAGAAGCTGATCCGCTTTCTGCGGGACGAGCTGCATCTGACCTCCGTGAAGGACGGATGCAGCGAGGGCGCCTGCGGCACCTGCCACGTTCTCATTGACGGCAAGCCCACCAAGGCCTGCATTCCCCAGACGGACAAGCTGGAGGGCAAGACCATTATCACGGTGGAGGGCCTCAGCGACTGGGAGAAGGAGGTCTTTACCTTCGCCTTCGGCGAGGCGGGCGCGGTTCAGTGCGGTTTCTGCATCCCCGGCATGGTGATCTCCGCCAAGGGCCTGCTGGATGTAAATCCCGACCCCACCCGCGAGGAGGCAGCCTTTGCCATCCGCAACAACATCTGCCGCTGCACCGGCTATGTGAAGATCATCGACGGCATTCTGCTGGCGGCGAAGATCTTCCGCGAGGGGAAGATCCCCGCTCCCGGCGCCGATGACTGGAAATTGGGCAGCCGCGTCCACCGTTTGGACGTGGAGGAAAAGGTGCTGGGCTACGGCCAGTACCCTGACGATGTGTATGTGGACGGCATGTGCTACGGCGGCGCGGTGCGCAGCCAGTATGCCCGTGCCCGTGTGCTGTCTATTGATACCTCCGCGGCCGAGGCGCTGCCCGGCGTGCTCTGCGTGGCTACCCAGAAGGATATCCCCGGCAAGGTCAACGTGGGCCATCTGAAGAAGGATCAGCCCACCCTGATCGGCGTGGGAGAGCTGGTGCACTATCTGGGCGACAGCGTGGCGTTGATCTGCGCCGTGGATCAGGAGACGGTGGAGAAGGCCAAAAAGCTGGTGAAGGTGGAATACGAGGTATTACCCGCCGTCCATAACCCCACCGAGGCTGCCGCTCCCGACGCGCCGCTGGTGTTCGACGAGGAGGAGAGCAACGTGCAGGCCTATAAGCACGTGTCCCGCGGCGATGCGGAAACGGCCATCAAAAATTCCAAATATGTGCTGACCGAGCACTTTTCCACCCCGTGGACGGAGCACGCGTTTCTGGAGCCGGAGTGCTGCGTGGCGCTGCCGCTGGACAACGGCGGCGTGAAGCTGCTGACCACCGACCAGAGCGCCCATACCACCATGCACGAATGCGCGTCCATGCTGGGCGTGGACTACGACCACTGTCAGGTGCAGAACTGTCTGGTGGGCGGCGGCTTCGGCGGCAAGGAGGATATGTCTGTCCAGCACCACGCCGCGCTGCTGTGCTACCTGACCCGGAAGCCCGTCAAGTTCAAGCTGAGCCGTCAGGAGTCCATTCTGGTACACCCAAAGCGCCACAGCTTCAACATGGATTTCACCATGGGCTGCGACGAAAACGGCATCATTCAGGGCGTCAAGGCCTCTGTTGTGTCCGATACCGGCGCGTTTGCCTCGCTGGGCGGCCCCGTGCTGGAGCGTGCCTGCACCCATGCGGCGGGCCCCTACGCTTACGAGAATTTCGAGATCGAGGGCCACGCCTACTATACCAACAATCCGCCCGCCGGCGCTTTCCGCGGCTTCGGCGTGACCCAGACCTGCTTCTGCACCGAGACGCTGCTGAACCAGATGGCCGATTTGGTAGGCATTTCCCCGTGGGAGATCCGTTATCGCAACGCCATCCGACCCGGCGGCGTGCTGCCCAACGGCCAGATCGTGGACGAGTCCACCGGCCTTGTGGAGACGCTGGAGGCCATCAAGCCCGCCTATGATGAGGCGGTGAAAAACGGCGATCCTGTGGGCATTGCCTGCGCCATGAAGAATGCCGGTGTGGGCGTGGGTATCCCCGACTGGGGCCGCTGCAAGCTGATCGTGGAGGACGACGCCAAGGTACATATCTACTCCGGCGCTTCCTGTATCGGTCAGGGTCTTGGCACCGTGCTGGTGCAGGTGGTGGTCACCAATACCGGTCTGCACCGTGACGATATCGTGTACGAACGCAACAACACGTGGATCGCGCCGGACTCCGGCGATACCTCCGGTTCCCGCCAGACGCTGGTGACGGGCGAGGCTACCCGCCGCGCCTGTGAACTGCTGAAGGCGGAGCTGGACAGCGGCAAGACGCTGGTCGACCTGAAGGGCAAGGAGTTCTACGGCGAATATCTGGCCAAGACCGACCCGCTGGGCGCTGACGTGCCCAACCCCGTCAGCCACGTGGCCTACGGCTACGCTACCCAGATGTGCATTCTGGACAAGGAGACGGGCCGGATCAAGAAGATGGTGGCCGCCCACGACGTGGGCAAGGCCGTCAACCCCCTCAGCATCGAGGGGCAGATCGAGGGCGGCGTGGTCATGTCCATGGGCTACGCCCTGACGGAGAAATACCCCATCGACGAGAACTGCAAGCCCACCGCCAAGTACGGCATGCTGGGCCTGTTCCGGGCCAACCAGATCCCGCCGGAGATCGAAGCCATCGTAGTGGAGAAGCCGGGCCTGAACGTGGCCGGCGGCGCCATCGGTATCGGCGAGATCACCTCTATCCCCACTGCACCGGCCATTGCCGACGCTTACTACCGGCTGACCGGTGAGCGGGAGTTTGACCTGCCCCTGAAGAACACCCCCTACGCGCCCAAGAAGTGAGCAAAAGAGCCGTGACGGCGATGCCGTCACGGCTCACAAAGGATACATTCTTAAAGCTGGGCCAGCGCTTCCTGCGTATCCACGTCCCGCAGCTCATTGGCGGGGACCTCGTACAGCAGCAGGTCGTCCTCATGCTGACGGATGACCACGTTGCCGCCCCTGTCACCTTCGATTGTCAAGAGCTCCGGGAAAAACCGGGCCGGGAAGATGCAGGGGTTGCCCCGCTGTCCGCCGTGGCCAAGGCCCACGATGTGGCCGGGATTGCGGCGGTAAAAGTCGATCAGCTCCGCCACGCTTTCACGCCGCAGCAGCGGCTGGTCGGCCACCTGAAACAGCAGCGCGTCGCAGGCGTCCAGCGCTTTGACGCCCAGATGAATGGTGTGGCTCTGGCCGTACTCCGGATGGCTGTTGACAATAGGCGTAAAGGAAAATTCCTTTGCAAGTGCGACTACCTCAGGATACTGCGTTACCACCACGACAGCGGACAGCCTGTCCGTCGGGACGGCCTCCAGCGCGTGGCGGATCAGGCTTTTGCCCTGCCACTCCTGCGCCAGCTTATTGCCGCCGAAGCGGGAGCTCATACCGGCGGCCATCACGATGCAGCCAATGTTCATACGTGTCACTCCTGTCTATGCTGCTCTTTTTCTGGTAGTATACCCATTTTTTTGAAAAAGTGTCAACAAAAAAGCAGGATATTCTCCAATTAAAATAACGTAAACCTCTTTTCACACCGTTCAGAAAGTGCTATGATTAGCAAAACGAATGTGTACCATTATTGTTTCGGATAACTGCCGTTTCTCCTGTTAACAGAGTGCGGTTTCAAGACAGATACTGAGGAGGAAAACCATATGGGTGAAGTCGGAAGAAGCCAAGTCCGTGTGGACGCTTATGACAAGGCGACGGGCCGGACAAAATACTATGAGGATCAGATGCCGCAGGATGCCCTGTATGTCCGCATCAAGCACGCGGAGATCGCCCACGGCTTTGTCAAGTCGGTGGACACCAGCGCTGCCGAGGCCATCGACGGCGTGGTAAAGGTGCTGACCTGCTTCGACGTGCCGGGTATCACGTTCCCCACGGCGGGCCATCCCTGGTCCATGGATCCCGGCCATCAGGACGTGGCGGATCGCCACCTGCTGAACCGGCACGTGCGCTATTGGGGCGACGATGTGGCGGTGGTCATCGCCGAGAATGAGGTGGCCGCCATGCAGGGTGTCCGCGCCCTGAAGGTGGAGTACGAGGAGCTGCCCTTCGTGCTGGATCCCCAGAAGGCCATGGAGGAGGGTGCGCCCCAGCTCCACGAGAAATTCCCCCACAACATCCTCAAGCACACCGACATGAAGAAGGGCGACTATCAGACCGCCATTCAGGAGCCGGGTCTTATCAAGGTGGAGGGCTGGTACGACACCCCCACCGTGCAGCACTGCCATATCGAGAATCACGGCTGCTTCGCCTATGAGGAGAACGGCCGCATCGTGGTGGTCTCCTCCACACAGATCCCCCATATCATCCGCCGTATCGTAGGACAGGCGCTGGGCCGTCCCTGGGCGGATATCCGGGTGGTGAAGCCCTATATCGGCGGCGGCTTCGGCAACAAGCAGGACGCTTTGTACGAGCCCCTGTGCGCGTGGTGCACCACGCAGGTTGGCGGACGCACCGTCCGTATCGACTGCTCCCGCGAGGAGACCTTCGTCTCCAACCGTGTGCGCCACGCTATCCGCTTCCACATTGTGTCGTGGCTGCGGAAGGACGGCACCTTTGCCGCCCGCAAGGTGGAGTGCTTCTCCAATCAGGGTGCTTACGCCTCTCACGGTCATTCCATCGTGGCCAAGGCCATGGGCTCTTTCCCCCAGCACTATCCCTGCGACAACATGGAGTGTGATGCGTGGACGGTGTTCACCAACCGTCCTGCCGCAGGCGCCATGCGCGGCTACGGTATGCCCCAGGCATCTTTCGCCGACGAGTCCAACGTGGATGAGTGCGCCAGAGCCGTGGGCATGGATCCGCTGGCCTTCCGTATGCAGAACATCATGCCCCAGGGCTATGAGGACGGCTTCAGCCACAATGTCAACTATAACGACTCCTTCCGGGAATGCCTGGAGGTGGGCCGCAAGTACATGGATTATGACCGCAAGGTGGCCGAGTACGCCAAGGACACCGGCCCCATCCGCCGCGGCATCGGCGTGGCGACCTTCTGGTACAACACCGCCGTGTATCCCATCTCTCTGGAGACAAGCTCCAACCGTATGCTGCTGAATCTGGACGGCACCGTCACCATGCAGTGCGGCGAGACGGAGATCGGTCAGGGCGCCGACACCGCCTATGCCCAGATGACCGCCGATATCGTGGGCCTGAAAAGCTATAAGGATGTGCATGTGGTGTCCTGTCAGGATACGGATATCACGCCTACCGGTCTGGGCGCTTACGCCAGCCGCCAGACCTATGTAGCGGGCTTCTCCATCCGCAAGACCGGCCTGCTGCTGAGAGAGAAAATTTTGGCCTATGCCCAGAAGCTCACCCGTCAGGCCACCTATAACATGGATATCATGGACGGCAACATCGTCCGCAACACCGATGGCAAGGTGCTGATGTCCCTCAGTGAGTTGGCCATGACCGCCCAGTATAACCCCAACGATTCCGAGCATATTACGGCGGAGAGTACTTATACCATCCAGAACAACGCCTATTCCTTCGGCTGCACCTTCGCGGATATCGAGGTGGATATCCCCATGTGCAAGGTGACGCTGAAGAATATTATCAACGTCCACGACTGCGGCAAGCTCATCAACCCGGCCCTGGCCGAAGCGCAGGTTCACGGCGGCATGTCCATGGCCATCGGCTACGGCATGGGTGAGCAGCTGCTGTTCGACGAAAAGACCGGCAAGCCCCTGAACAACAACCTGCTGGACTACAAGCTGTCCACCATCATGGATCACCCCCATCTGGCGGTGCAGTTCGTGGAGAATGCCGAGCCCACCTCTGCCTTTGGCACCAAGGCGTTGGGCGAGCCCCCGGCATGCTCCGGTGCACCTGCCATCCGCAACGCTATTCTTAACGCCACCGGCGTGACCATTGACCAGAATCCCATGAACGCCCACATCCTCTTCAAGCGGTTCAGTGAAGAGGGCTTGATCCAAGACTAAGGAGGTACGCAGCAATGTATGATATGTTAGCGCTTTACGAGGCGAAAGACGTACAGGATGCTGTGCGCCTTCGTCTGGAGCATCCCGATGCCCAGATCATCGCCGGCGGCACCGACGTGCTGGTGCAGATGCGTGAGGGCAAGCGGGCCGGTAAGGCTCTGATCTCTATCCAGAAGTGCGACGAGATGCGGGGCATCTCCATCGACGAGGAGGAAAACATCCGCATCGGCAGTCTCACCAGCTTCACCCATATTACCAACGATCCCATCATCCAGAAGTACATCAACGTGCTGGGCGAGGCGGTGGACATGGTGGGTGGTCCGCAGATCCGCAATGCCGGCACCATCGGCGGCAACACCTGCAACGGCGTGACCTCCGCCGACTCTGCGTCAACCCTCCACGCGTGGGAGGCTATCGTGGAGATCACCGGCAAAAACGGTGTCCGCCGTATCCCCATCAAGGAGTTCTATCTCAAGGCCGGTACCGTGGATCTGAAAATCGAGGACGGCGAGATCCAGACCGCCATCCTGATTCCCAAGGCCAGCTATGACCGCACGTGGGGCCACTATATCAAGTACGCCATGCGCAACGCCATGGACATCGCCACCCTGGGCACCTCTGTCAACGCGCGGCTCAGCCCGGACGGCAAGACCTTTGAGCGGGTGCGTATCGCCTTCGGCGTGGCGGGCCCTGTCCCCATGCGGGCGGTGAACGCGGAGGCGTTCATCAATGGCAAGGCCGTGACGCTGGAAAATATCGAGGCTTTCGGCCGCAAGGTACTGGAGGACATCAATCCCCGTGATTCCTGGCGCGCCAGCAAGGCGTTCCGCAGCCACATCGCTGTGGAGAGCGCCAAGCGCTGCCTGATCGAATCCGTGAAGCTGGCGGGAGGTGAGCTGTAATGGCAAAGAAACAGTATGCGCTGGTGACCTGCTGGATCAACGGCAGGGAAGTGGAGCAGATGGTGGACGTCCGTGCGTCCCTGACCGATATGCTCCGCAACGACTTCCGCCTGACTTCCGTGAAGAAGGGCTGCGAGGTGGGCGAGTGCGGCGCCTGCAATGTGCTGATCGACGGCGAGTGCTTCAACTCCTGCCTGTATCTGGCGGTGTGGGCCGAGGGTAAGCACATCACCACGCTGGAGGGTCTCACCGGCCCCAACGGCGAGCTGAGCGATATTCAGCAGGCCTTTATGGACGAGACCGCCATCCAGTGCGGCTTCTGCATCCCCGGCTTCATCATGACTGCCGCCGAGATTCTGGATCGCAAGGTGTACTACACCGACGATCAGCTGCGCAAGCTTCTCAGCGGCCACCTGTGCCGCTGCACCGGCTACGAGAATATCTTCAAGGCCGTGAAAAAGACCATGCTGCGTCGTCTCGGCATGCTGGACGATCCCTTCCTGAATACCTGATAAATGCAATAAAAGCCCGTCCGGAGCACAGCTCCGGACGGGCTTTTTATTGCGTTCCGTGTGCGTTACACAACGGCGAAGAACTTCACCAGGAACAGGGCGGTGATGACATAGGTCAGGGCGGACACGTCCTTGGCCTTGCCGGAGAACACCTTGATAACGGTGTAAGAGATCATGGCCAGACCGATGCCATGGCCGATGGAGCCGGAAATGGGCATGGCCAGCAGCATGATGAACACGGGAACCACCTGATCCAGATCGTCGAAGTCCACGTTCTTCAGACCCTGCAGCATCAGGATGCCCACGTAGATCAGGGCGGAGGAGGTTGCGGCGGCGGGGATGATGGCCGCCACAGGGGCGATGAACATGCAGGCCAGGAACATGACCGCGGAGGTCAGGGAGGTCAAACCGGTGCGGCCGCCAGCCTCCACGCCGGAGGCGGACTCCACGAAGGTGGTAACGGTGGAGGTGCCGCAGCAGGCGCCTGCCACAGTGCCCACGGCGTCGGACAGCAGAGCTTCCTTCATCTTGGGCATGTTGCCGTTCTTATCGGTCATACCGGCACGGGAAGCGGTGCCCACCAGCGTACCGATGGTGTCGAACATGTCGATCATGCAGAAGGTGATGATCAGGCTGATGGCGGTGAACCAGCCGATGCGGAAGAAGTCGGAGAAGTCAAACTTGAACAGGGTGGTGCTGACCATATCCTGGAAGGGAGGCAGGAAGGACGCGCCCTCCAGAGAAGCGAAGGGATTCACCTTCAGGAAGATAAAGCTGCCCGCCCAGTAAATGACGGAGGCCACCAGCATGCCCACCAGAACGGCGGCCTTGACGCCCTTCTTGGCCAGCAGGATAATGACGAACAGACCGATGAACATGGTGATAACGGTCAGCACCATGGTGCTGTACTCCGCGCCCATATGATCCTTGATGACGCTGGGGGTCATGGCGCCGAAGAAGTCACGGAGCACATAGAAGGGGGAGGTGTAGCCGTTGCCCTCAGCGTAAATGCCCACGTTGGAGCCAAGGCCGATGTTCATCAGCATCAGGCCGATGGCGGGGCCGATGCCCAGCCGCACGCCCAGAGGAATGGCGTCCACGATCTTGTCGCGGATATTGAACACGCTCAGCAGCAGGAACACAATGCCTTCCACCAGAATGATGCACAGCACCGCCTGAAAAGCACTGGTATAGTCGGTGTTCAGCATGGCGGCCACGTTGCCGGCGATGACCGCAAAGAAGCTGTTCAGACCCATGCCGGGCGCCATGACAAAGGGCTTGTTGGCCAGAAAAGCCATGCACACAGTGCCGATGGCGCTGGCGATGCAGGTGGCCAGAAAGACGCCGTTCCAGAGGGGCGTACCAACGGCGAAGTTGGTCAGCAGGTTGGGATTCAGGGCGATGATGTACGCCATGGTCATGAAGGTGGTCAGACCGGCAAGAATTTCCGTCTTGACGGTGGTGCCGTTCTCCTTCAGGTGAAAGATGCGTTCCATTGTGATGAGTCTCTCCTTATATTAATTTTGCAGATATACAGTTATCTTAACACTGTATATCCCTATCTTAACGCAGGAGTCGATATTTTACAAGACTTTTTGTTAGGGAGACTGACAAATTTTTTAGATAACAGCAATCAGCGGTACAGCGCCGTGCGGCGGAGGGAGGTGTAGGGCCGGGTGCTCCGGATACGGGCGGAAGCGGCCATGTCCACATCGGTGTACAGCAGCTCCTCGCCGTTGCCTGCCTGTGCGATGGTATCGCCGTTGGCATCCGTCACCAGAGAGCGGCCGGAGAACGCCATGTCACCCTCCGTACCGGTGCGGTTGCACATGGCCACGGCCACACTGCTCTGGAAGGCCTGCACCTTGACCTCCCAGTCGAACATCTCCATGGGTTCGCTTTCCGTGTTGGCGGTGGGGATCAGGATCAGGTCGGCGCCCATCAAAGCCTCGGTGCGGATGCTCTCGGGATAGTGGCGGTCAAAGCACACCACGATGACGATGCCGATTTTCCCGTGGGGCGTGTCGAACACCAGAAAGCCGCCGTCGGAGGGGGTGTAGTAATCCTGCTCATAGAACTGCGCCGCCTGTGCGATATGCACCATCTTCTGGCGACCCAGCAGCGCACCGTCGCCGCCGATCAGCAGCGTGGCATCGAAGCAGCCGGAGGGTTCGCGCAGATAAAAGTTGGGGGCGGCCATGATGCGGTTCTCCCGGCAGGCATCCTGAAATTGCCGGATGATGGGGTGATCGGCAGTCAGCAGCTTGTCCGATACGTCGCGGCCCTCGTACTGGGGAAAGAAGCGGTGGAGCTGCAGCTCCGGATAGACGATCAGGTCAGCGCCGTGAAGGGCGGCCTGCCGCAGAGCGGACAGCTGACGCTCCAGATTTTCGTTCTCATTGTCGCTCATGGCGATCTGGCAAAGAGCAAGCTTCATAGAATACCTCCCGATAGGTAAGATTTTTCCCTATTGTACTACTGGGTAATGGAGGACGCAAGGATTTTTTACCGGGAAACAGCAAAAGGCACGGACAGGGGATCGTCGATCCACTTCCGTGCCTTTTGGCGGTCGTATGCTTTGGGGTTCTTGCTTTTGCGTGTCACGGGGTTCAGCGGGCCCCAGGTGTTCCGCAGCATGGCGTCACGCTTGCGCTTCTCCTTTTTGGAGAGCTTTTCATAGGGAATGAACTTTTCCATATCGTGTCTCCTTTTCGTTTGGTTGAAGAGCATGATAACAGAAATCGTTCCGTTTGTCAAATATCAGCCCTGCTGATAGCGGGCGATGATCTGGTCGGCGACGGCCCGGCGGGTGACGCAACGATCCATGGCCTGCTTTTCGATAAAGCGGTGGGCGTCCTGCTCCGTCATTCCCTCGCGGTCGATCAGCAGCCATTTGGCGCGGTTCACCAGCCGTATCTCCGCCATTTTTTCCTCGATGGAGGCGGTTTTCTGCTCCATTTTCCGCAGCCGTTCCCTTGTGCCGCACAGCAGCTGCAGGGATTGCAGGATCAACTGAGGGTTAGTGGGCTTTTGCAGCGTCAGGATGCCGTAAGGCGACAGGCGCACCGAGATATCCGGATAGTGCTCGGCACCCACCAGCAGCAGCACGCCGGCGCTGCTGCTGTCCACCACGTGCATGGCCAGCTTCGTGCCGAACTCATCCGGCAGCGGCGTACTGATGACCACAATGTCAAAGGTGCGCTCCAGCAAAAGACGGCGCGCGCTGGTCACATCACTCTCCCAGCACAGGGGAGAGTACCGCTCCTCCGGCAGCAGGCCACGGAGGGACGTATAGAATTTTTCCCGTGTGGAGATCGCCAGCACACTGTAAACATGCTGAACCAGTTCCATACCTATCCCTCCTTTCGCCTGTAAGTGAGATTATCTGGTGTAGTAGTCGATGATAGACGGCGGCAGAATGTCCGCGATGAAGGCGCTGCTCTCGGCGGCGGCTTTGGCCTGTGCCAGCGTGGCGGGCAGGGTCTTGAACGCCGATTTGACCTCCTCGGACGCGCTGAAGAAGTTGATATCCGCCGCCTTCGGCAGCTCCATCTGCCGCCGGATACCGTCAAGGCCCGCGTAGATCAGCAGGGCAAAGGCCAGATAGGGGTTGCACAGTGGATCGGGGGAGCGCAGCTCGGCCCGGCGGTATTCTCCCTGTGCGGCGGGGATGCGGATCAGCTGGGAGCGGTTTTCGCTGGACCAGGAGATATAGCGGGGCGCTTTACTGCCGCCGAAGCGAAGGTAGGAGGCGTCCACCGTATTGAGAAATACGGTCATCTCCGCGATGTGAGCCAGAATGCCTGCAATGAGGGCGGGCATCACGTCCGCGCCGTCGGCGCTTTTGGCGGAGATATTGATGTGCATGCCGTTGCCCGGCTGGCCGCTGAGAGGCTTGGGGGAGAAATCCGCCGCCAGACCGTTCCGCACTGCCACGCTGTCCACCACCGTGCGGAAGGTGGCGGCGTTGTCCGCCGCCGTCAGCGGCTGGGAATAGCGGAAATCGATCTCGTTCTGTCCCGGCCCCTGTTCGTGGTGGGAGCACTCCGGGCGAATGCCCATCTGCTCCAGCGTCAGGCAGATCTCCCGCCGCACGTTTTCACCCTTGTCCTCCGGCGCGATGTCCATGTAGCCCGCCCGGTCGTAGGGAATGCGGGTAGGCTCGCCCGCCTCGTCCCGCTGGAACAGGTAGAACTCCATCTCCGTGCCGAAGGCGAAGGTGACGCCCATTTTCTCCGCGTCCGCCACGGCCTTTCGCAGAAGCTGCCGGGTATCGGCCTCGAAAGGCGCGCCGTCAGGGCGGGTGATGCCGCAGAACATCCGGGCCACCCGGCCGCGATCCGGCCGCCAGGGCAGCAGGGAGAGGGTAGCGGTATCCGGACGCAGAAACAGGTCGGAATGCACCTCGTCACCAAAGCCGGGAATGGCGGAGGCGTCAAAGGCAATACCGTATGTGAACGCCCGGTCAAGCTCGTCGGGATGGATGGAGATATTCTTCTGCCGCCCGGAAAGGTCGCAGAAGGCCAGACGGATGAATTTGATATCCTCCTCTGCCACGTACTGCTTGATCTCGTCTTTGGAATAGTTCATAGGGAGAGCCTGCCTTTCTCAGTTTGCAACGTACATTTGCTGATAGGGGTTCTTGCTGTCAGGAGTGATAACGGTATAAGCGTCACGGAGCAGCTGCTCCGGGTCAAGGTGAAACAGACGGCAGTATTCCCGCACATAGGGGGCGAATTCCGCCATGTCCTCCTCTGTGGCGGGACGGGAGGTCACCTGAGGGGGAAAGGGGATGTTGGACACATCGCCCCGGAAGACCATCTTGCCGCCGTGCATTCCCGTGCAGGGAAAGTAACCGACCACAGGGCGTCCGTCGGTGTGCAGCGACAGCACCACGATCAGCCCGCCGGCCTGATATTCGCCCAGAAAGCTTCCTGCCCGGCCGCCGATGACCAGCACGGGCTTGTGCTCCTGATAGGCTTTCATGTGAATACCGGCCCGGTAGCCGGCGTTTCCCTCGATATAGATCTCGCCGCCCCGCATGGCGTAGCCTGCGGCGTCTCCGGCACTGCCATGGATAACGATGCGCCCGGCGCTCATGGTATCGCCCACTGCGTCCTGCGCGTTGCCGTTAACGGTGATCTCCGCTCCGTTAAGGTACGCGCCAAGGGCATTGCCGGGGATGCCGTCAATGATGATGCGCTTGCCGCTCATTCCGGCGGCAATGAATCGCTGTCCCAGACAGCCGCAGACCCGGCAGTCCGGCCCTGCGCTGCGGATCGTTTCGTTCAGTTGGGAAAAGGATAGGGGAGCCGCTTCAATGAAGTCCATATTGTACCACACCTCCTGCTTTTTTTCCATGTATTTTTTCATAAAAAATCGTGATAGCAGCCATTTCATTCTCCCGCGTGGGCGATTCCCAAAATCGCTAGCTCCTTTTCCGTCAGGTGCACGCCCCGTAGCATGACCCGGTTGCCCCGCAGGGCCTCAATGGAGTTGATACCCATACCGCCCATCATTTCCTTGATCTCATGCTTCCACGCGGTGACCAGATTCACCAGACGGGCGGTGGCTTCGTCGGGATCGAGACGCTTTACCAGATCGGGGCGCTGGGTGGCAATGCCCCAGCTGCATCGTCCGGTCTGGCAGGTGCGGCACAGGTGGCAGCCCATGGCCAGTAGGGCAGCCGTGGCGATATAGCAGGCGTCGGCCCCCAAGGCGATGGCCTTTACCACATCCGCCGCCGAGCGGATACTGCCGCCCACAATCAGGGATACGCTGTTGCGGATGCCCTCGTCCCGAAGCCGCTGATCCACCGCCGCCAGTGCAAGCTCAATAGGGATGCCTACATTGTCCCGGATACGGGTGGGCGCGGCACCCGTGCCGCCCCGGAAGCCGTCGATGGCGATGATATCCGCGCCGCTGCGGGCAATACCGCTGGCGATGGCGGCAATGTTATGGACGGCCGCCACCTTGACGATGACGGGCTTCCGGTATTGTGTGGCCTCCTTCAGCGAGTAGACCAGCTGCCGCAGATCCTCAATGGAGTAGATATCGTGATGGGGCGCGGGGGAAATGGCGTCGGCGCCCTCCGGGATCATTCGTGTACGGGACACATCGGGGGTGATCTTGTTGCCGGGCAGGTGCCCGCCGATGCCGGGCTTTGCGCCCTGCCCCATCTTGATCTCGATGGCGGCGCCGGTATTGAGATACTTTTCCTGTACGCCGAACCGGCCGGAGGCCACTTGCACGATGGTGTTGTCACCGTAGCAATAGAAATCCTCATGGAGCCCGCCTTCGCCGGTGTTGTAATAGATGCCCAGCTGCTGCGCTGCCTGCGCCAGACTTTTGTGGGCGTTGTAGCTGATGGAGCCATAGCTCATGGCGGAGAACAGAATAGGCACCGACAGCTCCAGCTGGGGCGGCAGGTCGGTACACAGAGTGCCGTCTCCGTTCCGGCGGATGGCATCGGGCTTCTTGCCCAGAAATACCCGCGTCTCCATAGGCTCCCGCAAGGGGTCGATAGGCGGATTGGTCACCTGAGAGGCGTTGATAAGGATATTGTCCCAGTACACCGGCAGCGACTTGGGACTGCCCATAGAGCTGAGCAGTACGCCGCCGGTAGCGGCCTGCTTATAGATCTCGTTGATGGCGGCGCTGGGCCAGTTGGTGTTTTGCCGCAGCTGGTTGTCGTTTTTCACGATCTTCAGGGCGTGAGTGGGGCAGAAGGACACGCAGCGTTGGCAATTGACGCATTTGCTCTCGTCGCTGAGCATGAGACCGTGCTCCGAATCATAGGTGTGGACGCCGTTGGGGCACTGCTTTTCACAGACGCGGCAGCGGGTGCAGCGCGGGTCATTGCGGATCACCTCAAATTCCGGGCTGATGTAGTCGATGGACATCAATAGGCACCTTCTTTCACTTTTACAATGAACGGCTCGCCGCCCATAGGGGCGTAGAGGTGTTCGGCATTTGGCTCCATGGTGCGGATGGCGGCCTCCTCGCTGGCGATGAACACCTTGTCGTCCTTTTCCGCCGTCACCATGGAGCGGAGCTTCAGCCGGTCGTTCAGAGCCATCAGCCCACCGTTGAAGCCCAGAACGATAGAGAAGGGGCCGGTGATCAGCAGACTGGGAAACATAGTGCGCAGATAGGTCAGCTGCCGGGCGGTCGGAGCGGCCTTTCCCCGAATGGTGCTCCAGAACGGCGCGGCGATGACCGAGGCCATCTCCTCGAGGGTCAGTCCCTGCCGCCGCAGCAGATAGTCGGCGATATAGGTAATGACCTCGGTATCGGTTTGCAGCGTACACTTATAGCCGAACATCTCGATATACCGGCGGTTGGCGTCATAGGAGGAGATTTCTCCGTTGTGAACGATGGAGTAATCCAACAGAGCAAAGGGGTGCGCGCCGCCCCACCAGCCGGGGGTATTGGTGGGATAGCGGCCATGAGCCGTCCAGCTGTAGGCCTCGTATTCCTCCAGCCGGTAGAAGCGGCCCACATCCTCCGGGTAGCCCACCGCCTTGAAGGCACCCATATTCTTGCCGCTGGAGAACACATATGCGCCCTTGAGCCTGGTGTTCAGTTCCATGACGGTACGGGCCACGAACTCCTTTTCATCCAACTGAAGCCGGGCCAGCACCGAATGCAGCGGCGATACGAAGTACCGCCAGATCAGGGGCACGTCGGTGATCTCCGGGATGATACGGATGGGGATGGTCTCAGCCTGCACGATCTCGAAGCCCTCCTTCAGAATGGATTCACACTCCCGGCGGGTGGTGTTGTCGTCAAAAAAGATGTGAAACGCGTAAAGCTCCCGGTACTCCGGGTAGATGCCGTAGGCGGCAAAGCCGCCGCCCAGACCGTTGGAACGGTCATGCATGGGGATCATGCTGTGGATAATGGATTCGCCGGTCATCCGTTTTCCCTCGCGGGAGATGACGGCGGAAATGGCACATCCGGAGGGGATGCGGACTTCGCCTTCCAGCTTCATAATGGTCATCCTTTCTGCAGAAGCACAAGGTAGAAAAACAAAAAGGCGTTCATCCACTTGGGACAGATGTCCCGTGTGGATGAACGCCTTTGCTCATCTTGAAGGAGGATTATAGCACGGCGGCATCATAAAGTCAACCGACGAAACGGCAAAAGTTGTGGAAATCCACCATTGACAAATCTGTGCAGAGCGCATATAATGACCCCCATCGAAGGCAAAGGCGTCTTGGAGAGTGTTCTCCTTGACGCCTTTTTCATTTATTTATCAGAAAAGGAGTGGATCGTAATGCGCACAGTTCCGGAATATTTTGGCAGTCTGGTGTTTGACGACCGCGTGATGAAAGCGCGGCTGCCCTACGAGGTGTATACCTCGCTGAAGAAGACCATCGATGAGGGCGGCAGCCTGAATAATGAAGTGGCCAACGCTGTGGCGGACGCGATGAAGGACTGGGCCGTAGAGCACGGCGCTACCCACTTTACCCATTGGTTCCAGCCTCTGACCGGTATCACCGCCGAAAAGCACGATAGCTTTATCGCCCCGTCTCCCGACGGCGGTGTCATCATGGAGTTCTCCGGCAAGGAGCTGATCCAGGGCGAGCCGGACGCTTCCAGCTTCCCCTCAGGCGGCCTGCGGGCCACGTTCGAGGCACGCGGTTATACCGCGTGGGATCCCACGTCCTACGCTTTTATCAAGGACAAGGCCCTGTGTATCCCCACGGCGTTCTGCTCCTACGGTGGCGAGGCGCTGGATAAAAAGACACCGTTGCTGCGCTCCATGCAGGCGCTGAACAAGCAGGCCCTGCGGGTGCTGCACCTGTTCGGCAATGAGGATGTGAAGTGCGTCCGCACCTCCGTCGGCCCGGAGCAGGAGTATTTCCTGGTGGATCGGGAGATGTTCGACAAGCGGAAGGATCTGACCTTCTGTGGCCGCACCCTGTTCGGCGCCAAGCCCCCCAAGGGTCAGGAGATGGACGACCACTATTTCGGCGCCATCAAGCCCCGTGTGGCGGAATACATGGCCGATCTGAACGAGGAGCTGTGGAAGCTGGGCATTCTGGCCAAGACCGAGCACAACGAGGTGGCGCCTGCCCAGCATGAGCTGGCTCCTATTTATACCACCACCAACGTGGCCACCGACCATAACCAGCTGACCATGGAGATCATGCAGAAGGTGGCCGCCCGCCACGGTCTGGTGTGTCTGCTGCACGAGAAGCCCTTTGAGGGTGTCAACGGATCCGGCAAGCACAACAACTGGTCCATGGCCACCGATACCGGCGTGAATCTGCTGACCCCCGGCGAGACGCCCTATCAGAACGCCCAGTTCCTGCTGTTCCTGTGCGCCGTCATTCAGGCGGTGGACGACTATCAGGATCTGCTGCGGCTGTCGGTGGCTACCGCCGGAAACGACCACCGTCTGGGCGCCAACGAGGCGCCGCCCGCTGTGGTGTCCATCTTCCTGGGCGATGAGCTGACGGCCATTCTGGACGCTATTGAGAAGGACGAGCCCTATAGCGGTACGGAAAAGCGGGTCATGAAGCTGGGCGTCCACGTGCTGCCCAAGTTCATTCGCGACACCACCGACCGCAACCGTACTTCTCCCTTCGCCTTTACCGGCAATAAGTTCGAGTTCCGTATGCTGGGCTCCTCCAACTCCATCGCCTGCACCAACATTATGCTGAACGCCGCCGTGGCGGAGTCGCTGAAGCAGTACGCCGACGTACTGGAAAAGGCCGACGACTTTGAGTCCACCCTCCATGACCTGATCCAAAAGACCATCAAGGCCCACAAGCGGATCATTTTCAATGGCAACGGCTATGACGACGCATGGATCAAGGAGGCCACCGAGGAGCGGGGCCTGCTGAACCTGAAGACCACCCCCGACGCGCTGCCCTGTATTCTGGAGCAGAAGAACGTGGACATGCTGACCTCACTGAAGGTCATGTCCGAGGCGGAGATCCGCTCCCGCTGCGAGATCATGCTGGATAACTACCGCAAGACCGTCAACATCGAAGCACAGACCATGGTGGACATGGCCCGCAAGGAGATCCTGCCTGCTGTGGAGGACTATACCGCCAAGCTGGCAGAGGGGCTTGCCGCCAAGAAGGCTGTTGTCCCCACGCTGAGCGGAAAGTACGAGACGGGGCTGATCGAGAAGCTGTCCGGTCTTGCCGACCAGATCGACACTGCTGCCGGGGAGCTGGAAGCCGCACTGGACGGCTATCATAAGATCGACGACGTGACCGAGGCCGCCTGTGCCATCCGTGATACGGTCATTCCCAAGATGGCGGCGCTGCGGGCTCCCTGCGACGAAGCGGAGACCTGCACGGCGTCTCAGTACTGGCCGTTCCCCACCTACAGCGATCTGCTGTTTGGTGTCAAGTAACCCATACCTACCTTCCTATATGTGGCAGACGCCTCTTGAAACTCCGTGTTTCAGGGGCGTTTGCCATAAGGGGATGTTTTTTCCTCATTTTGATTGAATCCGGCTGCCGGGTGCGGTATAATATAGTGATTTTAATTTGAGAATAGGGGAGGTCATCCCATGACATTACAGGAGTATCTGGATTCCATCCACGGAAAGACCGTGGCGGTGGTGGGCATCGGTGTCAGCAATACGCCGCTGATCCGCCTGCTGCTGCGTGAGGGCATCGCCGTGACCGCCTGCGACAAGCGGACGCGGGAGCAGCTGGGCGAGCTGGCCGGTGAGCTGGAGCAGGGCGGCGCACATTTGCAGCTTGGCTCGGACTATCTGGAGGGACTGGATCAGGATATCATTTTCCGCACGCCGGGTCTGCGGCCCGATGTGCCCCAGCTGGCAAAGGCTGTGGCTGGCGGCAGTGTGCTGACCTCCGAGATGGAGGTGTTCTTTCAGGTCTGCCCCTGTCCCATCATCGCCGTGACCGGCAGCGACGGAAAGACCACGACCACTACCATCATCGCGGAGCTTTTGAAGAAGGCGGGGCGCACCGTCCATGTGGGCGGTAACATCGGCCATCCTCTGCTGTGTGAGGCGGGGGAGATGCAGCCCACCGATTACGCGGTGCTGGAGCTGTCCAGCTTCCAGCTGATGACCATGCCGTGCAGTCCCCATATCGCCGTTATGACCAATCTGGCACCCAACCATCTGGACGTTCACAAGGACATGGCGGAGTACGTGGCCGCCAAGGAGAATATCTTCCGCCACCAGAAGCCGGGCGATAAGGCCATCTTCAATTTCGATAACGACATTACCCGCCGTCAGGGCGAGAGCGTTCCCGACCGGGCGGTGTATTTCAGCCGTCAGGCGGAGCCGGAAAAGGGCGTGTTTCTGCGGGGCGACGCCATCGTCTGCCGTGACGGCAGGGGAGAACGCACTGTGATGACCACCGGCGATATCAAGCTGCCGGGCGTTCACAATGTGGAGAACTACATGGCGGCCATCGCCGCTGTGGACGGTCATGTGCCGGATGAGACCATCCGGGACTTCGCCCGTGAATTCGGCGGTGTGGAGCACCGCATCGAGCTGGTGCGTACCTACCGGGGCGTGCGGTACTATAACGACTCCATCGCTTCCAGCCCCAGCCGCACCACGGCGGGACTGCGCTCCTTCCCGGAAAAGGTGATCCTCATCGCCGGCGGCTATGATAAGCACATCCCCTTCGACGCGCTGGGCGGCGAGATCGTGGAACACGTGAAGCTGCTGGTGCTGTGCGGCGCTACCGCCGCCAAGATCAGAACCGCCGTGGAGAATGCCGAGGGCTATCAGCCCGGCCATCCGGAGATCGTGGAGGTCACGCCCTTCCAGAAAGCGGTGGAGACCGCACGGGACAGGGCCGTACCCGGCGATGTGGTAACGCTGTCGCCTGCCTGTGCCGCCTTTGACCAGTTCAAGAACTTTGCCGAGCGGGGAAAGACCTTCAAGGCCATCGTCAACGGCTGGCAGGAATAAGGATAAGCCGCACCGGCATACGCTTCCATGAAAGGGGGCGTGTGCTGTGGAGCGCTTGCGCTATCTGCGCCTGACAGGCCGCCAGCGGGTGGGAATATGGCTGACGCTGCTGGTGCTGGCGTTGCTGGCAGCCGTGGTGTCGCTGCTGTGGCATCTGAAGCCGGTGATGACCAGCATGGCCACCGCAAGAGTGTCCAATCTGGTGAACCGCATCGTGTCCGCCGCCGTCAATGAGGCGGTGGAAAACGGCAGCATTGACTATCAGAATTTCGTGATTTTTGAGAAGGATGAAACGGGCCATATCACCGCGCTGCGCAGCAACGTGGCGGAGGTGAACCGCATGCAGGGCCAGATCACCGATGAAATACTGCATCGGCTGTCAGAGGTGGCCACCAGTGAACTGGAGATCCCGCTGGGGACGCTGACCGGCTCGGCGCTGCTGGCGGGGCGCGGCCCCAGTCTCTTTGTGCGGATGCAGGCGGTGGGCAGCGCCAGCGCCGCGTTCCGCAACCAGTTCACCGCCGCAGGCATCAACCAGACCCGGCACCAGATCTTTCTGGACGTGGATGTGTATATGAGCATCCTCCTGCCGGGAATGAAAACCTCCACCAGGGTGTCCAACGAGATCGCCGTGGCGGAGACGGTGATCGTGGGCGGCGTGCCGGATACCTACACCTATTTCAGCACCATGCCTGACGAGATCGGACAGTATGCCGAGGACTATATCATGAACAACGGATAAATGAGGATGGAGTATGGACTATCGTGAAGAAATGAAGCAGCTGCGTGAGACGCTGAACGCCAACGGCTACCTCTACTACGTGCTGGACGCGCCCACCATGTCGGACTATGAGTACGACCATCTGCTGCGGAAGCTGGAGGACTTGGAGAAGGAGCATCCGGAGGAGATCACTCCCGATTCCCCCACCCAGCGGGTGGGCGGCAAGCTGCTGAGCCAGTTTGAGGAGGTGCGGCACGAGGTACCGCTGGAGAGCTTGCAGGATGTATTTGACAGCGGCGAGGTGCAGGACTTTCTGGATAAGTTAGCCGCCGACCTGCCTGACGCCCTGTACAGCGTGGAGCCCAAGGTGGACGGCCTGTCCGTGGCGCTGGAGTACCGGGACGGTGTGTTCGTCCGTGGCGCGACCCGCGGCGACGGCAGAGTGGGGGAGGACGTGACAGAGAACCTGCGCACCATCCGCTCCATCCCCATGACGCTGCCGGAGAAGCTGCCCCATCTCATTGTCCGGGGCGAGGTCTATATGGCCCGCAGCGTGTTCGAGGAGATCAACGCCCGACGGGAGATCGAGGGCAAGCCCCTGATGGCCAATCCCCGCAACGCCGCTGCGGGCTCTCTGCGGCAGTTGGATCCCAAGATCGCCGCCCAGCGGCGGCTGGATATCGCCATCTTCAATTTGCAGCTGGCCAAGGGACGGGAGTTTACCAGCCATACCGAGACGCTGGACTATCTGGCAAGCCAGCACTTCAAGGTGATCCCCCACAAGCCTTTGGCCAAGGCGGAGGACATTATCACCGAGATCGCCCGTCTGGGGGACGAGCGTATGGCGTTCCCCTTTGACATCGACGGCGCGGTCATCAAGCTGGACAGCCTGCCGGAGCGTGAGGTGCTGGGCAGCACCGCCAAGTGTCCCCGCTGGGCGGTGGCCTACAAGTATCCGCCGGAGCAGAAGCCCTCGGTATTGAAGAATATCGTGGTGCAGGTGGGCCGCACCGGCGTGCTGACCCCCAAGGCGGTGCTGGAGCCGGTGCGTCTGGCGGGCACCACCGTTACCTACGCCACGCTGCACAATCAGGATTTCATCACGTCTAAGGATATCCGCATCGGCGATACCGTCATCGTCCAAAAGGCGGGGGAAATCATCCCGGAGATCGTGGAGGTGGTAAAGGACAAGCGTCCCTCCGGCGCTGTGCCCTACTATCTGCCGGCGGTGTGTCCCGTATGCGGCGCACCGGTGAGCCGGGACGAGGACGGTGTGGCCATCCGCTGCACCGGCGCGGAGTGTCCCGCCCAGCTGCTGCGGAACCTGACCCATTTTACCAGTCGGAATGCCATGGACATTGACGGCGTGGGCCCGGCGGTGATCCAGTCGCTGGTGGAAAGCGGCCTTGTGAAAACCGCCGCCGACCTGTACCGCTTGCAGGTGCAGGATATTGCCCAGCTTGACCGCATGGGCGAGAAATCCGCCGCCAACGCCGTGGCCGCCATCGAAAAGAGCAAGGAAAACGACCTGTGGCGGCTTCTCAGCGCGCTGGGCATCCGTCAGGTGGGCGACAAGGCCGCCAAGGTGCTGGCCGCCCACTTCGGCAGCTTCGATGCGCTGTCCGCCGCGTCGGAGGAGGAGTTGACCGCCATCGACGACGTGGGCCCCATCACCGCCCGGTATATCCGCCAGTGGCTGGAGAGCCCTCAGTCGCAGGACTTGCTTGCCCGGCTTCGTGAGGCAGGCGTCAACATGACCAGCCATCAGGAGAAGGTGGACGACCGCTTTGCCGGACAGACCTTCGTGCTGACCGGTACGCTGGAGAAATTTACCCGAGACGAGGCCGCCGCCATGATCGAGCAGCGGGGCGGTAAGGCCAGCGGCTCGGTCAGTAAGAAAACCACCTATGTGGTGGCCGGTGAGAACGCCGGAAGCAAGCTGCGCAAGGCGCAGGAATTGAATATCCCCGTGCTGACGGAGGACGAGTTCCTCTCGATGCTGCAATAATATTCAAAAAGGAGGGCTTTCGCATGGCAGTTAACACCGATCTCTCCCTGCGGCGGCAGGTGATCTACAGCGTGTTTGTTCGAGGACACACCAAGGAGGGCACGTTCCGTGCGCTGGAGGGCGATCTCGACCGCCTGAAAGCGCTGGGTGCGGATATCCTGTGGCTGATGCCCATCCATCCCATTGGTGAGGAGGGCCGCAAGGGCACCATGGGCAGCCCCTACGCCATCCGGGATTACCGGGCGGTGAACCCCGACATGGGCACCGTGGACGACCTGTGCCATCTGGTGGACGCCATCCACGACCGGGGCATGAAGTGCATCATCGACGTAGTGTATAACCATACCTCGCCGGACTCCGTGCTGGCGGAGACGCACCCGGAGTTCTTTTTGCGGGACGAGCAGGGAAGACCCACCCGCAAGGTGGCCGACTGGTGGGATATTGTGGATCTGGATTACAGCAACCGCGACCTGTGGCGCTATCAGATCGATACGCTGAAGCAGTGGGCTGCCATCGTGGATGGCTTCCGCTGTGATGTAGCCAGCGCTGTGCCGGTGGAGTTCTGGCGGCAGGCCCGTGACGAGGTGGAGACCGTCCGTCCCGGCTGTATCTGGCTGGCGGAGAGCGTTCACGGCGCTCATGTTTTGGCCATGCGGAGGATGGGCGCTTACTGCGCCACGGATACCGAGGTGCAGTCCGTGTTCGACCTTACCTATGATTACGACGTTTGGCCCTTCTATGAGGGCGTGCTGACCGGAAAGGTGAGTCTGCGGGAGTACGCGGATATCCTGACCTATCAGGAGCTGACCTATCCCGGCAGCTACGTCAAAGCCCGGTATCTGGAAAATCACGACACACCCCGTGCCGCCAGCTGGATGAGGGACGATACCCAGCTGGACAACTGGGTGGCGTTCCTCTACTTCCAGCGGGGCACTGTGATGCTCTACAGCGGCATGGAATACGCCCCCAAGGAACGGGTGGACTTCTTTGAAAATCAGAGCAACTATGGCGACATGCAGCGGGACATGCAGCTCTATCTGCGAAAGCTGAAGGAGCTGAAGCAGACGCTGCCCATCACCGGCGGCTATTGGCTGGAGGAGAGAAACGGCCTGCTGCTGGGACATTACGAGGGCCCGGAGGGCAAGGCGCTGGGCGTATTCGACCTGTGCGGACAGGGCGCGGCCGATGTGGCGGTAGAGCTGCCGGACGGCGACTATCCCAACCGTCTGGGAGGCAGCGTGACCGTAAAGAACGGGCGGCTTGCTTTTGATGGTAAGCCTGTGGTGATTTGACGTTTTTCACAAAAAAATTTACCCCACATCGGGGAAAATGCAGAAATCCGGCCACCTGAATTGACTTTCCCCTGAAAAGTGTTACCATGTAAATTGTATATCTGTGTGCTTTCGCTGTTTCCTCAGCAGAAACCACCGGAATAAAGAGGAGGAAAAAAGAGAAATGAGTAAGCTCATGAAGATCTGCGACGGTAACGAAGCGGCGGCATATGTGGCATATGCCTTCTCAGAAGTTGCTGCCATCTACCCCATCACCCCGTCCAGCCCCATGGCGGAGCATGCCGACGAGTGGTCGGCCAAGGGTAAGAAGAACATCTTCGGCCAGACCGTCCGTCTGGTGGAGATGCAGTCCGAGGCCGGTGCCTGCGGTGCCTGCCACGGCGCACTGGAGGCCGGTGCCCTGGCCACCAGCTTCACCGCTTCCCAGGGTCTGATGCTGATGATCCCCACCATGCACCGTATCTCCGGCGAGCGTCTGCCCGGCGTGCTGCATGTGGCGTCCCGTACCGTGGGTACCCACGCGTTCTCCATCTTCGGCGATCACTCCGACGTGATGAACTGCCGCCAGACGGGCTTTGCCCTGCTGAGCAGCGGCAGCGTCCAGCAGGCCGCCGATCTGGCCGCCGTGGCCCACCTGAGCGCCATCAAGGCCCGCATCCCCTTCCTGCACTTCTTTGACGGCTTCCGTACCAGCCACGAGATCCAGAAGATCGACGTGCTGGATTACGACGAGTACGCCAAGCTGGTGGACTATGAGGCCTTGGCCAAGTTCCGTGCCAACGCCCTGAATCCTGAGGATCCCCGCATGCGCTCTCTGGTGGATAACCCCGACATCTACTTCCAGCTGCGCGAGTCCAACAATACCGACTACGCCAACCTGCCCGACGTGGTGGAGGACTACATGGCCCAGATCAGCAAGCTGACCGGCCGCGAGTACCACCTGTTCAACTACTACGGCGCACCCGACGCCGAGCGCGTCATTGTGGCCATGGGCTCCGTGTCCGGCTGCGCACAGGAGGTCGTCAACTACCTGAACGCCAAGGGCGAGAAGGTGGGCTTCCTGCAGGTACACCTGTTCCGTCCCTTCTCCGCCAAGCATCTGCTCTCCGCCATGCCCAAGACGGTGAAGAAGATCGCTGTTCTGGACCGCGTGAAGGAAGCCGGTTCCATCGGTGAGCCTCTGTATGAGGATATCTGCGCCGCCTACATCAACGACGCCAACCGTCCTCTGATCTACGCCGGCCGTTACGGCCTGTCCTCCAAGGACACCACTCCCGCCCAGATCAAGGCCGTGTTCGACAACCTGACGCTGGAGGAGCCGAAGAACCACTTCACCATCGGTATCGAGGACGATGTGACCCACCTGTCCCTTCCCATCGGCGCACCGCTGCTGACCGAGCCGGAAGGCACCATCGCCTGCAAGTTCTGGGGTCTGGGCTCCGACGGTACCGTGGGCGCCAACAAGAACTCCATCAAGATCATCGGCGAGACCACCGACATGTACTGCCAGGCGTACTTCGAGTATGATACCAAGAAGTCCTTCGGTATCACCAAGAGCCACCTGCGCTTCGGCAAGCACCCCATCAGCTCTACCTACTATGTCTCCAACGCGGACTTCATCGCCTGCCACAACCAGACGTATCTGACCAAGTACGACATTATCTCCGAGCTGAAGCCCCACGGCAGCTTTCTGCTGAACTGCGAGTGGACGGAGAGCGAGTTGGAGCAGCACATCCCCGGCGATATCCTGAAGTACATTGCCGAGAATGATATCAAGTTCTACATCATTGACGCCAACAAGGAGTCTCAGGCGCTGGGTCTGGGCAATCGCTCCAACATGGTGCTGCAGGCCGCTTTCTTCAAGCTGGCCAACGTCATCCCCGTTGAGGATGCCGTGGAGCACATGAAGGCCGCCGTCAAGAAGACCTACGGCCTGAAGGGCGAGAAGATCGTCAACATGAACATCGCCGCCGTGGACGCCGGTATCAACTCGCTGGTGGAGGTCAAGGTGAAGCCCGAGTGGAAGAACCTGTCCGGCGCCGCCATCAAGCCCGCTGCCGATAATCTGCCCTACGTCATCAAGAACATTCTGGTGCCCATTAACGCACAGAAGGGCGATAACCTGCCTGTCTCCGCCTTCAAGGGCATGGAGGACGGCACCATGCCGCTGGGCACCTCCCGCTATGAGAAGCGCGGCATCGCCACCCATCTGCCTGTGTGGGACGCTACTGAGTGCCTGCAGTGCAACATGTGCTCCTTCGTCTGTCCCCACGCCGTCATCCGTCCCTTCCTGCTGGACGAGGCCGAAGCCGCCAATGCCCCCGAGGGGCTGGTGATGGTGGATGCCAAGGGCCCGCAGCTGGCCGGTATGAAGTACGCCATGGGCGTGTCCACGCTGGACTGCACCAGCTGCGGCAGCTGCGTTTCCTCCTGCCCCAAGAGCGGCAAGGCGCTGAAGATGGTTCCCACTCACGAGGTGTCTCTGGATCAGACTAACTGGGAGTACCTGTTCAACCTGCCCACCAAGGGTGACAAGGTGGATAAGTTCAGCCTGAAGGGCAGCCAGTTCAAGCAGCCTCTGGTGGAGTTCAACGGCGCTTGCGCCGGCTGCGGCGAGACGCCCTATATCAAGCTGCTGACCCAGCTGTTCGGCGACAAGATGTATCTGGCCAACGCCACCGGCTGCACCCAGGCATGGGGCGCGGCAATGCCCTGCGTTCCCTACTGCAAGAACCAGGAGGGCAAGGGTGTTGCTTGGAGTAACTCCCTGTTCGAGAACAATGCCGAATTCTCCTATGGTATGTGTCTGGCTGTCAAGCAGCTGCGCGACTGCGTTACCGGCTATGTGAAGGAGCTGGATGCCCTTACCAAGGACGAGGCTGTTAAGGCCGCCATCGCCAAGTATCTGGAGACCTACGACGATCTGGATGCTTCCACCCCCGCCACCGCCGCTCTGGTTGCCGTGCTGGAGAACAGCAAGTTCTCCGCCGACGAGCAGAAGCTGGTGGACGAGATCCTGAAGCGCAAGAAGGATCTGTCCAAGAAGACCATGTGGATGTACGGCGGCGACGGCTGGGCCTACGATATCGGCTACGGCGGTCTGGATCACGTTTTCGCCATGGGCGAGGATGTGAACGTGCTGCTGGTGGATACCGAGGTGTACTCCAACACCGGCGGACAGTCCTCCAAGGCCACCCCCGTGGGCGCTGTGGCCCAGTTCCAGGCCAGCGGTAAGAAGACCAAGAAGAAAGACCTTGGCATGCTGATGATGACCTACGACAACGTCTATGTGGCCCAGTGCTCCATGGGCGCCAACCCCAACCAGCTCATCAAGGCCATCAAGGAAGCCGAAGCCCACAAGGGACCGTCTCTGGTGATCTGCTACGCGCCTTGCATCAACCACGGCATCAAAAAGGGCATGAACAATGTCCAGCAGGAGATGAAGGACGCCGTCGCTTCCGGCTACTGGAACCTGTACCGTTACGATCCCAGCACCAAGAAGTTCACCCTGGATTCCAAGGAGCCCACCATGCCCCTGTACGACTTCATGAAGGGCGAGGTGCGTTACGCTTCTCTGGAGTTGAGCTTCCCTGAGAACGCCAAGACCCTGTTTGCCGAGGCGGAGGAGGACGCCAAGACTAAGTACGAGTCCTACAAGCGCCGCAGCGAGAACTGAGTTTTTCCGTAAAGTCCATAAAAATATCCGGTGCGAAAGCACCGGATATTTTTTATGGTAATCAGATTTTTACGCCGCCTTTTTCTTCATCGGCAGACTGACCAGCAGCCCGATGGCAAGGCCGATAATGACTGCCAGCAGAAACGCTTCCACCGCCATGCCCAGAAACGCGACGCCCAGAGCGGCCCGCTCCAGCTTGAGAATGATGAGAGAAGCCGTAACATCGCACAGTACCAGCAGTCCGCCGATCACGGCGATGGGCAGCCACGGACGCCTTTGGTTCCGGAAGATCACGGCCTGTAACAGCAGCGCTATCACCAGCGCGGCAGGGATCAGAAATACCATTTCGCCAAACTCCCAGAAGCTGGACAGAGCGCGGATGGATTGAAATAGCAGCATAGAATGCTCCTTTCCGGCATTATGCCTCGTCGTCAGATTTGAACGATGAATACAGGTAAAATGAGGGCTGATTATTGGGGCTTATGCATCCGTTTTTTGATAGCGCGTCCTGTGGGCGTGGCGGCCAGACCGCCCAGCGCCGTCTCGCGGAACTCCACCGGCATGCGGCGGCCTACCTCGCCCATGGCGTCGATCACCTCGTCCACGGGGATACGGCTCTCGATGTCGGCCATTGCCATATCCGCCACGCTGACGGCATTCACCGCGCCGATCACATTGCGCTTCACGCAGGGGATCTCCACCAGTCCCGCCACCGGGTCGCACACCAGACCCATCAGGTTTTTCAGCGCCATAGCCACCGCGTGGCCGATCTGTGCGCCGCTGCCGCCCCGTAGGGCCACCAGCGCGCCTGCCGCCATGGCGGAAGCGGTGCCGATCTCCGCCTGACAGCCGCCGGAAGCACCGGCGATGCAGGCCCGATAGGCGATCACCGCGCCGATGCCGCTGGCCACGTACAGCGCCTCCAACAGCTGGTGCTGGCTCAATTCCTCATATTTGCACAGGGGCAGCAGCACCGCCGGAAGTACGCCGCAGGCGCCTGCTGTGGGAGCCGCCACGATGCGGCGCATGCAGGCGTTGGATTCCGCCATGCTCAGCGCCTCGGCAATGACCTCACTGACATAGCCGCCGCTGAGGGCCTCGCCCCGGATGCAGTACTGCCGCATTTTCATGCCGTCGCCACCCACCAGACCGCTGACGGAACGCTTGCGGCCCGTATAGCTGTCTGCCGCATCCGCCATGGCCTGCCACGTCAGCAGCATTTTTGCCATGGACTGGATGCGCGTGACCTGCCGGGTCTCCATGTCATCCTCCAGCACGACCTCCCAGAAGGGTTTGTTCTTTTCGGCCATCAGGTCAAAGATTTCCTTCATCGAATCCAGAGACATCGTCATCCTCCTCCTTATCGTAGTAGGTTATGGACAGAATGCCCGGCAGCTGACCGATAAATGTGACCTGCTCCGGCTTGATATGCTGGTCTGTTTCAATGATCATCAGCGCGTCGCCGCCCCGCTTGTGCCGCCACATGCTCATGTTGGCGATGTTGATGCGGAACTGGCTCAAAATGGTGGTCACGGCGGCTTCGGAGGAATAGTAATCCAGATTGCGAATCACCAGCGTGTTGTAGGCGCCGGTGAAATTCACGTTGATGCCGTCCAGCTTATCCACCATAATGCGGCCGCCGCCTAAACTGGAGGCCTGCATTTCCAGATGCTTGTCCTCTGTGCCCCAGACCTCGATCAGCGCGGTGTTGGGATGAGCGTCCCGCAGCTCCACCACGTCGATGGTGTAGGAAAGGCCCGCCTTCTTGGCCTCCTCAAAGGCATAGGGGATACGGAGATCATCCGGCTTCATGCCCAGCAGTCCGGCCACCAGCGCACGGTCGGTGCCGTGGCCCAGTCCGGTGTCGGCAAAGGAGCCGTGCAGATGGATGGCGGCCTTTACCGGTGTGCTGCCCAGCAGTGTGCGGGCCATGCTGCCGATCCGCGCCGCGCCCGCCGTGTGGGAGCTGGACGGCCCTACCATGACCGGGCCGAGAATCTCAAAAATGTCCATGGAAAGCTCCTCCCATTCTATACTAGCTATCAGTATAGCATAGATGGCGGTGAAAGGGAAGTAAAGAAATGCCAAACCCGGTCACAGTGCTGCTGTGGTTACTTCAACAGGTTGAACAGCATCACCACAATGCCCAGTATCACAAGGATCACGCCGGTGGCCCGGTTCAACGTTTTGGGCGTTGCCTTGTTGGCGAACACAGCGGCGATCCGCGCCCAGATCAGCGTGAACACCACGCACAGGACGAAAACCGTCCAGTCCGGCGCACCGCCGATGGCAAAGTGGGAGATCGCCCCGGTCAGCGCTGTGAAGGTCATGATGAACACGCTGGTGCCCACGGCGGTTTTCAGCTCATAGCCCAGCACGGAGGTCAAAATCAGCAGCATCATCATGCCGCCGCCGGCTCCCACGAAGCCGCAGATAAAACCAATCAGGATGCCGCATACGATCGACTGCACGACCCGCTTTCTGGCGGAAACGGACAGCATGGCCTCCTTGGTGGTCATCACGGGCTTTACAATGAATTTGACGCCCAGCAGGAACGTCATGAACACGGAGAAGCCGCCCATGGTAGAGGAGGGCACCAGATTGGCGACATAGCTGCCCACCACGGTAAAGGCCAGCACACTGACCATCATGATAAGGCCATTGCGGATATCCAGGTTTTTGTTTTTGCCGTAGGTATAGGCGGAAACGGCACTGGCCAGCACATCGGATGCCAGCGCGATGCCTACCGCCATATAGGGCTCCATATCCAGAAACGTGATGAGCATGGGGCTGATGACGGCGGCAGCGCTCATACCGGCAAAGCCGGTGCCCAGTCCCGCGCCCATTCCGGCAAAGAAAGTCACGAGGACAGTAAATAAGATCTGCATATACATCATTCTCCTTTTAACAGTTCGTCCAGATTTTCATTCATCGCGGTCACTGTTTTCAAAAATGCCGCCTTTGTCACAGGGTCGATCCCGCGGAACAGCCGCTCCAGAAACACCTCCTGCAATTGCCGCCCCTGTTGGATGATAGGCTGTGCCTTCTCCGTGCAGCAGAGCCGGGTCTTGCGCCGGTCGCCTGCCACGGCCTGGCGGGTCAGGTAACCGTCCCGCACCAGCTTATCCACATTTACTGACACAAGATTTGCTTTGATTTTGCGGATCTCCACAATGTCCGCCGCCGTGCTGTACGCCGGATTATTTGCCAGAAACAGCAGGATATCAAAGGCTGTTTGGGGCAGATTCAGCTCCCGGCACAGCGGTTTGCACGCTTCGCCATAGGCTAGCGATACCTTCCGGGAAAACTCCATGCTGAGATTCATGATAGATTCCTCCAAAAAAGTAATATTCAAATTTGAAGTAAATAGTAGCAGGAAAAGTGCATTTTGTCAAGCGCAACAAGCGTCGATTGATTTTTCCGTATTTTTGTGTTGAAACCTGCGGCATTTTGGGGTATACTATCCTCAAATACACTGGGAGGTCAAAATTATGATCGAAATTACCAAAGATACCATTATCGGCGATATTCTTGACATCGCACCGCAGACCGCACCGATCTTCTTCTCCATCGGTATGCACTGCCTGGGCTGCCCTTCTTCCCGCGGCGAGACCGTGGAAGAAGCCTGCGCCGTGCACGGTGTTGACGTGGACAAGCTGCTGGCCGTGGTCAACGAGACTGCCAACAAGGCGGAGTAACTGACTTGCTGAGATAAACGCATACGGCGTGCCGTATGCGTTTTATTCTGTTTGGAGGAAGATGAAAGAACTGGTTTTACAGCCCCGGCTGCGGCTGCTGGCGGACATGGTGCCTGAGGGTGCACGCCTTGCCGACGTGGGGACGGATCATGGCTATCTGCCCGTTTTTCTGCTGCAAAAAGGGCGCATTGCGGGCGCTATTGCCTCGGATATCGTACCGGGGCCGCTGCAGCATGCCCGGCAGACGGCGACGGAATATGAGGTGGAGGGTATCGACTTCCGGCTGTGTCCGGGCTTGGATGCCATCGGGGCAGAGGAAGCGGATACCATCGTCATTGCCGGTATGGGCGGCGAAACGATACAGGCTGTGCTGGAGGCCGCGCCATGGACAGGAGACGGCGGGCATTTGCTGTTGCTTCAGCCCATGACAAAGGTGGAATTTCTCCGAAAATGGCTGTCTGACAATGGATACGGCTTTACAGATGAACGGCTGGTATTTGATAAAGATCATCTCTATCCGGTGTTTGCTGTCCGGGGTGGGCGGCAGTCGCCGCTGACACTGGCGCAGCAATACGGTGGGGTGCTGCTGGACGGCGATCCGCTGTATGGTGTGTATCTGGACGAGCGGATCGGCAAGCTGCAGAAGGCCATTAACGGATTGCAGAAATCTGCTGCGATAGAAAGCGCTGCAAAGGTAAAAGAATTGACGGAGCTTTGCCGCATTTTGAAAGAAAAGAGGGATACGCTGTGACACGTGTTTGCGATATCGAGAAGATGCTGTACGACTGGGCGCCCCGTGATCTGGCTCTGGAATGGGACAACGTGGGCCTGCTGGTAGGCGACAGCGGGGCGGAGGTACGCAAGGTGCTGGTGTCGCTGGATGTGACGGAAGCGGTGGCGGCGGAAGCCGTGGCGATAGGGGCCGACCTGATCGTGGCGCACCATCCGCTGATGAACTGCGCCTGGCACAAGGTGCAGCATGTGACCACTGATGACACACAGGGACGCACCATTACCACGCTGCTGAAAAACAATGTGTCCGCCATCTGCATGCATACCAATCTGGACGCGGCAGAGGGCGGCGTCAACGACGCTCTGGCGGAAAAATTGGGCCTTCAGGCCACAAAACCCCTGACGGACGAAAAAATTGGCCGTGTTGGGACGCTAAATTGCGAAAAACCCCTTGTGGAGTTCCTACAAGATGTGATAAAATATTTAGGCTGTAATGGTTTGCGCTATGTGGACTGCGGCAGGCCTGTCCACCGCGTGGCGGTGGGCGGCGGCGCTTGCGGCGATTACATCGGGCAGGCCATCGCGCTGGGCTGCGACACCTTTGTGACCTCTGATTTGAGCTATCATGAGTTTCTGGACACAAAGGCGCTGAACCTGATCGATGCGGGACATTTTCCCACGGAGAATGTGATCTGCCCCGTGATCGCGGAGCGTTTGCAGGCAGCCTTTCCGCACATTTCGGTGGCCCTGTCGGCCGCCCATGACCGTGAGATCATACAATATTGCATAAAGAAGGAGAAGTAAACTATGTCCGGACATTCCAAATGGCACAATATTCAAAAGACCAAGGGAGCGGCTGACGCCAAGCGCAGCGCCGCGTTTACCAAGATCGCCAAGGAGATCATCGTGGCCGTCAAGCAGGGCGGCAGCGGCGACCCCAACAATAACTCCCGTCTGGCTACCGTGGTGGCCAAGGCCAAGGCGGCCAACATGCCCAACGACAACATCAAGCGCACCATTGACAAGGCGCTGGGTGCCGGCAACACCGACAACTACGAGTCCGTCACCTACGAGGGCTACGGGCCCTGCGGCGTGGCTGTCATCGTGGAGGCACTGACCGACAACCGCCAGCGTACCGCTCCTGAAATCCGCCACTATTTTGATAAGTTCGGCAAGGGTATGGGCGCTCAGGGCTGCGTCAGCTGGTCCTTCGATCGCAAGGGTGTCATCGTTATCAACAACGAGGACGAGGAGCTGGACGAGGAAGCCGTCATGATGGACGCGCTGGAGGCCGGTGCCGAGGATGTGGAGGCCGACGGCCCCGTGTTCGAGGTCACCACCGATCCCGACAGCTTCAACGACGTGGTCAAGGTGCTGGAGGAGAAGGGCTATTCCTTCGAGAGCGCCGAGATTGAAATGGTGCCCCAGAACTACATCACCATGACCAGCGAGGACGACGTCCGCAGCATGACCAAGCTTCTGGATATGCTGGAGGACAACGAAGACGTGCAGAACGTCTGGCATAACTGGCAGCAGGATTGATTTGAATATGAAAAAAGGAACCCAAAACCGTAGGTTTTGGGTTCCTTTTTCATATCGCGTCATTCCATAACGCCAAGCTGTTTCATCGCGGCGAAAAATGTATCGGCTTCTCCGTTGGGGTTGGCCTTTGCTGTTGCCCCCATGCAGTACCACGGATATTTCAGCTCGTGAAGGATGATGGGAACCGGTCTGCCGAATTGCGCTTTTATGAAACCACTGACCTGTAATTTGCGGGCAACCTCGGCGACCTCGGAAAGCAGCTCGTAGTAGCCGGCGGGGTCTTTGCCGATATAGCGCATTTTTTCATCGTAGCAAGCGGCAGGATCTTCGCAGCGGCCGATATGCTCGATGCCGTTTTCGCGATACCAGTCGAAAAGAATTTTCATCCCCTCGTCTCCGTCGTCTGCTTCGATCACAGGCGTTTCATTCTGTTGCCAAAAGGCGTAATTCCAGCGCTCCTCGGAAAGCTCATCCGCATCATAGCAATCGCTTTCCGTTTGATAGCTTACAAAAAACTGCGTAACGTTGGAAAAGCCGTCATATTCATATGCCTCATTCGCGTAGACAAAAAACGATATGGCATAGATATCATCTGCATGCCAAGTCGAAATAATGCCGCGCAGCTTCTTTTCAAGATATGCCTGCAAATCGATCATTTTACCCCTCCTGCGGTTGGTCTATCGTGTTTCGGAAAGCCCTGGGAACGGTACAAACGGTGCAGGGGACTCCTCGTGCTTGCCCAGCGTTTTCTCCATCCACGTCATGTTGTACCACGTGCCGAACTTGTAGCCGCAGTGGAGAAACCGCCCCACCGGAGTAAAGCCCAGATGGGTGTGGAAAGCCACGCTGTTGCCGGTCAGATGGGCATCGTCATGATCGGGATAGGCAATGCAGGCGTAGAGGTTCTGCACATTCTGGGCCTTGGAGATACGCTCCAGCTCGGCATACAGCCGCTTGCCCAGACCCTTGCCACGAACGTCCTGCCGCAGATAGATGCTGGTCTCCACCGACCAGCTGTAGGCGGCCCGTTCCCCAAAGGGGCCGGTATAGGCGTACCCCAGAATTTCGCCGTTTTCCACGGCCACGATATAGGGATAGCGCCGCAGGGTGTGGGCGATGCGGCCCTGAAATTCCTCCAGCGAGGGGACCTCGTACTCAAAGGTGATGGCGGTTCCTTTTACATAGGGCGCGTAGATGGCCAGCAACGCCGCCGCGTCGTCTATAGCAGCGGTACGGATGGTGATGGTATCCATGATTTACGCCTTCTTTCGTTTTTTCGGGACAGGTGTGATGGGTTCAAGGATCGCAATGACCTGCGCGGTCAGCGCCGTGTCGTCGATATCCAGAATGTAATGCTCTTTGGCACCCTCGTAGGGGCAGCCAACCGCAGCGTTCGCCATGACCGTCGCCAGTTCCGACACCTTCTTGACGAACACAGTATTGTCGCACACGGTCAGCAGCGGCTTGTCGTTAATGTAGGCCATGTATTCGCCGAACATTTTCCGGTATCGCACATTACCGCAGTCCGGCAGACGTTCGCAGACGTATTCGATATAATCCTGTGTGGTAGCCATAGACTTGCTCCTTATAGGTCGTATTGCAGAAAGATGGTGGCCTCCACCGGGCTGTTGTTGTAGCAGTCAATCTCGTAAAAGCCAATCTTCCGGTAAAGACGTATGGCGGAGTGGAGGAAGGGGAGCGTATCCAGCAGCACATGCCGATAGCCGATCTCGCGGGCGTCATCAAGAATGCGTCGGATCAGCTGTTCACCGATCTGGTGGCCCCGGAAGTCCGACCGGACGTACAGCCGCTTCAGCTCGCCGCGCTCCTCGTCCAGCTTCCGCAGGCCGATGCAGCCCGCCAGACGGCCGTCCCAATAGGCCAGATACAGGCGGCCCTCCGGCATACCGTACTTGCTCTCCGGGCGCTCCAGTTCCTTTTCGTAGTGCTGGAGGATCAGGTACTGCCGGACGGTGGGATCGGCCTCCATCAGCATGTCGGTGTACTCTGTGAACAGCGTCGTGATCTCCTCCTGACGCCCGTAAGCGGGGATCAGCTCCAGTCCCATAGAAACGCCTCCTTTGCTGTGATGCTTCTATTTTACCCTGATGCTTTCCGGGGCGCAAGGCTTTTCTGCTTCGACATAAGGGTAAATAAATCGGGCGGTGGAGACGGGAAAAGTTGTGTAAAACGGAGATTGACAAATGTGCGCAAGGTATATATAATAGCGTCCATCAAAGGCAAAGGCGTCTTGGAGAGTGATCTCCTTGACGCTTTTTTTGCGTTTGATATCCTCCATATAACCATAGCAAGGCGTTTGAGCCGGGAAAAGTACCGTGAAAACGCGCCCACGAGCGAGCATGGGACGGTGGAAGCCATGCGGGCGACGCTCACGGAAAGAACACCTGGCGAGCCGCGATCCCAAAAGGGGAGGCCCCCTGAGTAGGTGAGCCGGAGCTGCCGCCCGTTACCGCGGCAAGGCTTTGTTAGAAGCCATAGAAAGAGGCCAAAGATAGGTGGCACCGCGGGGCACAGCACCTCGCCCTATCGTATTTGCTGATATCATCACATATACGGAGGGTAACAAAATGTGTTCGATTATGGGGTATTGTGACGTTTGTACAGACATCGCCGCCTTTACCGACGGGTTCATGGAAACCGTTTCCCGCGGCCCGGACGACAGCAGGATCGTGGATACCGGACACGGCCTGCTGGGGTTCCACCGACTGGCCATCATGGGCCTGACGCCGGAGGGGATGCAGCCGTTTGAAATGGACGGCAGCTATGTGGTCTGCAACGGCGAAATTTACGGCTACGAGAAGTGCAAGGCCAAATTGCTGGAAAAGGGCTATTCCTTCCGCAGCGGCTCCGACTGTGAGATCCTGCTGCCGCTGTACAAGGAGTACGGCGTGGAGATGTTCAAAATGCTGGACGCGGAGTACGCTCTGATCCTCTTTGACGGCCAGACAAAGCGGTTTATCGCCGCCCGCGATCCCATCGGCATCCGGCCGCTTTACTACGGCTATGACAAGAAAGGTGTGATCGCCTTTGCCAGCGAGCCGAAAAACCTGGTGGGCATGTGCGATAAGGTGATGCCGTTTCCTCCCGGACACTATTACAAGGACGGCAAGTTCATCTGCTACGACGATATCACCAAGGTGAAGCAGTTCTGCTATGACGATCTGGAGACCGTGTGCGCCAACATCCACGACAAACTGGTGGCCGGTGTAAAGAAGCGGCTGGTGGCCGACGCCAAGGTGGGCTTCCTGCTGTCGGGCGGCATGGATTCCTCTCTGGTGTGCGCCATTGCCGCACGGGAGAGCAAGACTCCCATCCGTACCTTTGCCATTGGCATGCGGGAGGATGCCATCGACCTGAAGTACGCCCGCATCGTGGCTGACTACATCGGCAGCGACCACACCGAGGTCATCATGACCAGGGAGCAGGTGCTGGATGCGCTGGACTTCGTCATTAAGATGCTGGGAACGTTCGATATCACCACCATCCGGGCCAGCATGGGTATGTACCTGATGTGCAAGTGGATCCACGAGAACACCGATATCCGCGTGCTGCTGACCGGTGAGATCTCCGATGAGCTGTTCGGCTACAAATACACCGACTTTGCGCCCTCTCCGGAGAAGTTCCAGAAAGAAGCGGAGAAGCGTATCCGCGAGCTGCACATGTATGATGTGCTCCGCGCCGACCGCTGCATCTCCGTCAACTCGCTGGAGGCCCGTGTACCCTTTGGCGATCTGGATTTTGTCCGCTATGTACTGGCCATTGATCCGGCCAAAAAGGTCAACATCTACGGCAAGGGCAAGTACCTGCTGCGACACGCTTTCGAGGGCGATTATCTGCCCCATGATATCCTGTACCGTGAAAAGGCAGCGTTCTCCGACGCGGTGGGCCACTCCATGGTGGATCACCTGAAGGCTTTTGCCGAGGATTGCTATACCGATGCGCAGTTTGAAGAGCGCCGCAAGCACTATGCCCATGCACAACCCTTCACCAAGGAATCGCTGCTGTACCGTGAGATTTTTGAAAAGTATTACCCCGGTCAGTCTGAGATGATCGTGGACTTCTGGATGCCCAACAAGGAATGGGAAGGCTGTGATGTGGACGACCCCTCCGCCCGTGTGCTGTCCAACTACGGCGCCAGCGGCGAATAAACTTACTGGCACCGCCGGTTATGGCCCTATCCGTGACCGGTGTGTAGATAAATTGCCATGCTCTCTCCTCAAATACAGCAAAACACCGCATGCCCATTGGGTATGCGGTGTTTTGCCGTATTTACAAAGTAAATTCAAAGCGCATGGCCAGCGCGTTGAACAGCTGGTGCATGACCTGCTGGGCAACGGCGCGGATATCCAGCTCTGTCATAAAGGCCAGCACACGATGAATTTCATCCTCCGGCACCTTATAGGCCCGCAGGCTCATGCTCAGGAAGCAGACCAGCTTCTTTTCCAGTGTCAGCACATCGTCACAGGGACGGGCCATATAGCCCCGCATGATACCGGCCGAGCCGATTTCCAACGCATAGAAATCCTGCTCTGTCAGCTGTGGCTGATAGGGGCCGAAGATTTGATACAGCTCCTTTGCCGTTTCGCGGAAGATGTATTCCAGAGCCTCCTCGTGGCTGTATGCCTCGATATAAATATCCCGCAGGTTCTCGTTCAGCTCCGTCAGCGTCATCTGAATGGCGGTCTCCACCGCGTAGACATAGACAGGGGGGAGCTGCGTTCCCGCTACCTTCTTTGCCGCGCCAAACTGATTGGAAAACATGAATTCCACCAGCTCGGTCAATACGCCGTCCTTGGCGCGGAAGATGTTCTGGAAGCTGCTGTTGGATACGTTGGCCTTCTGGACGATCTCTGCCACGGTGGTTTTCTTATAGCCCTGCTCCAGAAACAGCTTGACACAGACCGTCAGGATCCGTTTTTTCGCGGGAAGGCTTGCGTTGGTCAGTGCGATGGCGACCACATCCTCTCATCGTATTTCAATATTATAATATTTGCACCATTATTATATCGCAAAATGGAAAAAATACAAGGAAAAAGTTCAAAAATAGCAGAGGAAAGAGAACGCTCCGACCTGCTGGCGGAGCGCTCTCTTATTGCGGTTAGAATCAGGCGGCCGGTTCGGCCGGTGCCTGCATGGCTTCCAGAGAAGCGTCCTCCTGATAGACGAATTCTTCGCTGGTGCCGTCCCAGTACCAGATCATGATGATAGTGGTATCCCCCACCTGAAAGTCCATGCGGATGTCGCTGCTGCCGTCGCCGTTCCGATCAGAGAAGTCGATCCCCTGAAAGGAGTCCCAAGGCTCTGCGATGCTGTCCGGGTACGTTACATAGCCAAAGAGTGTCTGAACCTCGCTGTCCAGATAGAAGTCCGCGTCATCCTTGTTGATGCAGACCAGCACAGTGGTATCTTCACCATTGCGGGTGATGGTGCCGCTGTCACGGACGATACCGGTGGTACACCAGTCATTACCGGCGATATCGTTGTCCTGATTACCATCGTCCGTATTGGTGTCGCTACCTGCACAGGCGGCGAGACTCAGGCTCAGCACCAGAGCCAGTACCAGCGCGAGACATGCTTTCCATTTTTTCATGTTGTTCTCCTTATCCGCACTGCTGTTCCGGTCAGGCGATCCTCATGTAGCAGTCGTACTCGCCGCCCCAGTACATCGTGTTCTCGTCCACCACGGTCATGTCGTACACGGTGTCATCAAACAGGGAGGAGGACGCATAATACAGTCCCTCATTGTCAGGGTCGGCCTGAAGGGAGCCGCCGTCCACCTGAGTGGGGTCGCCGTCACCGCCCGGCCGCTCGGACAGAGACCAATTGCCGTTGGCGTCGATCTCGATGATGCTCTCTGCACCGGCTTCGCCGTCCAGATACCACACACCGGCCAGCGCGGCATTGCCGCCGCCTGCCTGCGTGTCATCCACGCCGCCGGTCGTCTGGGTAAAGGTGCCGAGGGAGTCGATGCTCAGGCTGTTGTTCTCGTCGAACCAGCACTGGTGGGCAACGCCGTCATGCTCATTGTAGGCGTAGACGTAACCATACTCCTCCATATACTGCAAATAGCCGCTGGCCTCTACCGTGCCGTCAGCACCGTACAGCGCGAAGCGCGTCTCATCGCCGTCCTCACTGGGCTCCACGATAAGCTCGGCAGAGTCGTCGCTCATCCAAGTGCCCAAAAAGCCGCTGTAGTCGGCGTCGATAGAGGAATCCTTGACCATATCCTCGAGGGAGGTGGGCGGTTCATCGACGGGGGTGGAGCTGTCGCCGCCGCAGGCCGCCAGACTCAGAGCCAGCAGCAATGCCAGCAGCAGGGCCAGACATTTCTTCATGTTTTTCATTTTGTTCTCTCCTTTTGCCGTTTTTGCAACGATCCTGTTTCACTATGGTTATCTTAAAGATACCATATGTCGTTCGCCTTGGCAAGAGAGAAAGCTGCGGTGTTTTCTGATTGGCTACTTCATGCGACCGTCGCCGCCCATGAGAGCGGTCATTTCCTCAATGCGTTCCAGCGGAAAGGGCGGCTGGCACAGGGGCTTCATGGCGATGGACATCAGCTTCATAGGGTTGTCGTCCGCCGCCACACGGTTGGAACTGAGAGCGCCGCAGCGCTTGCAGCGGTGGATGATGGCCCATTCGCCGTTTTTTCGTACCCAGACGGCGATGGGCTCCATGATACCGCCGCAGTCAGAGGCACGGTCGCCGGGCTCAATGTCCACGTGCAGGCTGGAAAGGCAATTGGGGCAGTGGTTGCGGTGGTCGCTGCCGGCGTTTTGGGGAGTGCAAAGCCTGTCGCAGACCTTGCAGGTAAAGCTGTCGTGGCAGGCGTGGGTCTTGTAATAGCCTTTTTCAAAGGTTTTCCGCTTGTTTTCGCGGTTCATAGTAGTATCCTCCTGAAGATATGTGTTGGCGTTCTTCGGGAGGAGTGGCGTGTGTTGGAATTTGCCAGACCTCCCGGTCAGCCCACACGCTCCAGTGATAATGTCGTAAGCTTCAAAAAGTTCTCCTTACATTAAAAAATAGATAATTTCAATAGTGTCAAGTGGATATGCTTTACGAATGTGTCGTTTACCTCATCGCTTTTCAGTGCGATGACCGTCAATGCTTTCTCATATATCACCTCTTTTCAAAAATCGTAGATCGCTTTTTGCAGAAGCTCCAGAAAACGGCCTGCGTGAGCGCCGTCCATCTGTGTGTGGTGGCAGCGGTGACAGCGCTGCCAAAATAAAGCTTCATATAAGATACGCCTCTTTCTATTGATTTGTTGCATTTGTATGATTTGTCGTCTCGTTTTTTTCAAAAAACAGGTGCAGACCCAGCGCCGCGTTGAAGCCGGTGGCGGCAAATACACTGAACCGTTCCACCACGCCGAAATACGCCGCGGGAACCAGCCGCATCCCCAATGCGCCCACCAGCATCATGGCCAGTGCGATCGCGGCACAGACGCCGTAGGAGTGACAGCTGCGTTCCTTCGCTCCGGCGATGATGATCACCAACAGCGACGTAATGGACAGCGCCACCACCAGCGCCGTAGTGATAAGATGCATCTGATCCTGCCATGCTCCGGCATAACCGCTGTCGCTGAGAGGGAACATGCGGAACCCCACGGCGGACACCCACTCCATGGCGGCGAACAGGTAAATACCGACGCGCAGCAGCTTGGTTTTTTGTCCCTGTATCCCCACGCAGACCATCATGACGCAGGGCAGCTCGCAGGCGTTGTACAGACTGCTCAATTGGTTCCACAGGGCCAGTGACGGTGCGTTGGCGGCGCTCAGATCGCTGACCGCCTGCGCCATCCAGTCATAGCCGGGGTAGGCCAGCGGCGCGAATAGCACCGCCGCCATATAGGAGAGGAAGCTGACGACTCCCAGCAGCCCCAGCTTTTGTATCAGTGTCTTTTTCATGGCGTCAGATTCCTTTCAAAAAAGCGGCGCAGTACAGACCACGGGTGTTGTGGTCAGCACTGCGTCTTAGCGTCTGGCTGATGGGGGGATCGTTTCAATCTGATAGTTTCGTGCGTTGATGATGCTTTCCCGCTTGCATTTGGGACAGAACAGGGGGGAGTTCCACAGTACGGTCTTTTGCAGCAGCCGCAGCCGTGTTTTTGCCCCGCATACGGGGCAGAAGATCCATTTTTCCTCAGCGCGTTCCATGATCGCCGCCTTCCCTCGGATGATCCGCATGAAAGGTGCGGAAGAAGATCTGAACATGGGTTTTCAGCCGTTCAAGGCATTCCTCTTCCTTTTCCGGCTGGCGGTCACAGATACCGATCAGTGTGATGACCGGCGCCACATACAGCAGCGCCAGCGTATCGGGATCCTCGTCCCGGATCTCACCGGCGGCGATCAGGCTGCGGAAGATACCGGCATGGTAGGCGACAACACGCTCCACGTAGCGCTGGGAGTACAGTGCCGCCAGCTCCGGTGAGCGAAACTGCTCAATGGTCATCATCCGGCGAAAGCGGCTGATGGCCTCGTTGTGGAGGGAATAGAAAAATATCTGCCGCACCTTTTCAAAGAGCGCGTCCTCGCTGATGGCGGTAAACACGGAGATATCCTGCGCCGCATTCTGTACGTGAATGTCGATGGCATCGGTGTCCTTTTCATATTGCGCGGCTGTGGCCTCCACAATGGCGTCAAAAATAGCCTGCTTGCTGGGGAAATGGTTGTAAAGGGAAGGCGCTTTAATGCCTACTGCTTTGGCGATCTCACCCACGCTGACCGAGTCGTAACCATAGGTAGAAAACAGCTCGAGAGCCTTTTCCAGAATCTTCTGCTTGGTATCTTCCTGTTTCATGCGTTCCTCACTAACTAATATTAGTTAGTAATACTATAGTGCATAATTTTCCGGTTGTCAATGGCTTTGAAAAATTTTCTTGCCGACAGTATCAGATGGCGCATAACAGGTTATGAAAATGGCGGAAAAGTAAAGGGAGGGGTGTGCGCATTTATCGCGCACACCCCCTCAGGCTTTCTCAGTTTTTCGTGATCCAATGATCCAGAAACCACATTTGCTCCTCTGTGTGGAACCAATGCTCGCCACCCGGCATGACCGTCAGCTCCGCACCAATCCCTTCAGCGAAGGCCGATATGGTCTCCAGCGAGGTCAAATTGTCCCGCTCTCCGTACAGAATACGTGTTGGGACGCGCCACGAAACCGGATGCTCCCGCACATAGCAGAGATACCTCCACGACAGCGTTTCTCCGAACGCTGTGGGGATCTCCTGCTTTTCCGCAAGCTCCCGCTCTGTGACGCTTGCCCACAGCATCATATTGCCGATCAGCTTCTCCATGTCCACCACGGGAGAAATGAGAAGCGCTTGATCCACCAGCGTTTCATCCAGCGCGGACAGGGAGAAGAACGCACCGATGCTGTTGGCAATCAGGATAAGGCGGCCGCAGTGTTGGCGCAATCCGGCAAAAAAGGGAGGGAATTCCTCCCTGGCCTCCCGTGGGGTCTGGGCGAGGTAATCAAATCCGATCACCTCACTGTCCGGAAACAGGGCCTTGTAGTGCGCGGTTTCCTCCGCCGAGCCGCCCTTTCCGTGGACATATACCACGATATTGTTCATATAGATACTCCTTAACTGGTCCCATTTACGATTTTGGCGTAGGTCTCCTCCGGGATCATGGGGGAGCCGATCTCCGCCAGCAGCGCTTCGTCGATCGTGCCGCTTTCCGCGTACTGCTGTCCGGCCTGCTTCACCAGTGCCAGCCGCAGCACGGTCACCACTGCCGCCTCCGGCGCGTTGAACATGGGGCTTTCCGGCACAGTCAGAATGGTATGGTGCTGGGGGAACAGCAGCTCAAACTGCCGGACGGCCGGTTCAAAATTCCGTCGGCTGTTGGGAAAACCGCAGCCGCAGATCATCACATACCGCAGGTGGGAAAAGTCCCGCTGCCCCACGTGGACATACCGCCCGTTCACCTGCGCCATGGCCATGGAGGACAGCGGCAGCATGCGGTCAACGAGGTTTTTCAGCGTGGCGGGCATCCCGTAGCAGTACAGCGGAAAGCTGAACAGCAGCACATCGCTGGACAGCATCTGCTCCAGAAGCTCCCTCATGCCATCGTCAATGGAGCACTGTCCGCCGTTATACTTGCAGGCAAAGCATCCCCGGCAGAATTCGATCTGCTTGTCGATCACGTCAATGGTTCGTATCTCTTGCGGCCCGGCCTTCTGCATGCCCTCCAGAAACGCGCGGGTGATGTGCATGGTATCGCTTTTTTTTCTTGGGACTGCCGTTAAAAGCAAGAATTTTCATAGGAACGCCCTCTGTTCATTCGCTGACCAAAGCACGAAAGGCGGTGTCGCGGTCAAAGGTTCCTGCCGCAAAGCCGGGGATCTCCTTGATGGACTTGCAGATGCTGATGCTGAAGCCCGTCAAAATCTGCCCGATCTCCAAGTCAGAATAGGGGCAGTCGCCGGTCACGATCAGCGTAGACAGGCTGTGCACCACCAGCCACAGGTCACGAAAATACAGGTCGGCCTCCTCGGCGGAGATATGATAGATCGCCGTCAGCGTCGGGCGGACAAGCTCCTGCAAATGCCCCATAGCCTTCATGGCGCTGTGCTCTTTCCCTGTGGGCTTGGTCAGGAAAAGAAGTCGATACAGCTCCGGTTCCTCACGGGCAAACCGGATGTACTGCATTCCCACGCCCAGAAAGGGGATCTTTTCTTGCAGGCCTGCGTTTGTATAGCCGTCATACACACGTACCGCCGCGGCATAGACCTCCTGTTTGACGCCGTCCATGGACTTGAAGGCGGTAAAAACGGGCTGGGTGGACGTGCCCAACTCATCGGCCAAGGTTTTTGCCGTCAGTCCGCCGATCCCCTTAGCTCGCACCACTCGCAGGGCGGCCTCCACCATTTCTTCTTTTGTGAATTTATTCTTCGGAGCCATAGGCCAGATCCTTTCACTTAAAATGCATTATATATTATATATTGATAATTATATATATGGAAACACATTTGTCAATAGCAATCTATTGAATGTAACTGTTGGTGTGCTCAAGTCTCTCCACAGGTCGGCATAAAGACAAACCGAAGCCAAAGCGGCTTCGGTTTGTACTATGTTCGGGTGCTATGTGCACCTATGAAAGACGTCTGATAGGACGGCCTACTTTTTTGACGGCGTTTATTCCTCTCCTGCGGTATCCTGCTCGTTAAGCTCCGCGAGGATATCTTCTATATCGTGGGCGTTCAGGGAGAACCCATATCGGCAATTCATGATTTTTGCGGTGACGGCGGGCCGCCAACCGTAAGAGACACAGCGCCGCAGCGCATCCAATTCTTCAGGTGAAAATTTATCAATATACTTATCCATGGAAAAGACTCCTTTTTTCTAGTGAATAGTTTATTGAAGGACGTATCTGCCAATCGCCTGGCCGATCGCCCGAATATCAGAATTGCCTGTAAAATCGAAATGAACCCGTCCTACGCCCGGGAAATACATCTCCAGCTCACTGTCCAGATCCATGAGCCCTGCGGTTTCAATAGAGAACACAGAAACCTTACTGTACGGCATGGAGGTAAAATCCCGCCTCATTCCCGTAACACCCTGAATGTTACAGGCGATCACGCGCTTGTCGGTAAATACCACAAAGTCACGGACAACGGTGTAGGAGCCAAGGACTGTTTCGCCGGGGATCAGCAGGTCTTCCACATGGCGTGCGCTTTTGCCATTGTCCGGCTTGAGCTTGAATATGGCTCCATTTTCAAAATCGATCATGAAAATACATCCTTTCTGCGAACGCGAACCGACGCTATCGCAAATTTTTGATGTTACTACAATACCACAAAAAACGACTTTTTTCAAGAGGGATAAGTAGGCAAAACGTCATGAGAATGGGGAAAAACATGCACTTGACCGATGGATTATAGTGTGGTATAGTATCCGCAGGTTTGCCGCCGGGTGGAGCGCCGCGTTTTTTCTGCATCGTTAGGCCATTGAAGATGCAGAGAGGGCGCGATTTTTGTTTTCAGGGAGGAATTTGGCATATGGCATGGGTATTTTTGGGGATTGCGGGGCTGATGGAGGTGTTCTGGGCCACCTGCCTGAAGCTGTCCGAGGGCTTTACCAAGCTGGGCTTTTCGGCGCTGACCATCGTGGGAATGCTGGTAAGCTTCGGCCTTTTGTCGCAGGCCATGAAAACACTGCCGCTGGGCACGGCCTACGGCATCTGGACAGGCATCGGGGCGCTGGGCGCTGTGGTGGTGGGACTGGTGCTGTTCAAGGAACCTGCCACCGCCGGGCGTATGTTTTTCGCCGCGCTGCTGCTGATCGGCATCGTGGGACTAAAGCTGACGTCCCCATCGTAACGCATAAGGAGAGGGCCGCACCTATGTGCGGCCCTCTCCTTATGCGTTACGTTTTTATTCAGCAGCCGAAAAAGCTGCACAGCATCTTCAGCAGGGAAGCGCAGTCAAAGTTGCAGAACATTTCTGTGACCTCCTCGGTTGGATTTGCTCTTGCAAGAACACCGTCATTATACCGCGGAGACCATGACATTGCAAATGCAATGGTTGCCAGAAATGGCAGAGTTACAAAATCAACAGCAGTCCGATGGCGATCAGCAGCTCTTCGTCAGCCTTCTGCTTGAACAGGAAGAACAGCAGAAACAACAGCAGCAGATCGCCGGTATCCAGATCGTCCAGATGCAGCGCGTCCAGAATGCCCTTGCCAAAGCTGATCTCCGGTGGCCGGCCCGGTTTGGGCGGCGGGGGAGGCGGTGGCTTTGGCGGCTGCTGCGGAGGCGTCGCGCCCTGTCCGGATGGCCTGCGGGGCGGAGGCGGCAGAGGGCCGTCGTCCATGGAGGCCCGGACATAGCTGCCGCGATCCTCGCGGCCGTAGCGGTCATACAATGTCAAGCCCTCCCTCCGTCAGAAACCGTTTTCCGATGCAGATCAGATGCGCCAGCTTAGCGGCCCGCTCCACCTTGGGCTGCTTTTCCTCCTTCAGAAACGGACGCAGCGCATAGAGAAGCTGTGTGGTCTGGCTGTTGGACTGCCGCAGATCCTGCAAGAGCGGCAGAAAACGGGCCAGCAGCATGGGGTCGAAGCCGCCGTCAGCTGGCGGTGGCGGCGCGCCATGCGGTGGGGGAGGCGGCGGAGGGCTGGCCTGCGCTGCCCCACCGGAAAGCTGCTGGGCCATCTGGATAATACGGGCCATAGCCGCCGGGTCATTGAGCATTGCGTTGAGCTTGCTGTCCATATCCTCCATGCTGCCGCCTCCTTACTTTTGATGGTTTCGATTACCGCTATTTCAGCTGTTGGCTCAGCCGCTGCAAGAGCGTCCGTCCCTCGCCGCTGGACAGTACGGTTTTCAGCAGCGCCGCCATCTCGGCAGCGCTGGCGCCCTCACCCTGTTCCATGGCTTTTTGCAGCTGCGAGCCGTTTTGCTGCTGCATCAGCGCCATCAATGCCTGACCGTCCGGTGACTCTGCCATGCGCTGCATGGTGTCCGGATCGGTGCGCAGCTGTGCCGCCGCCTGTTTCCAATCCATGCTCCCACCTCCATACCGCAGTATATGTGGCGGGGCGCAAAAAAGTGCCAGTCCCGCAGGACTGGCACAAGATATGTATATGTTATTATATGCTATTGTGGATTCGTGCCATAGTCGCATAGCGTTTTCAGCGGGCATTCTTCGCATTTCGGCCCGCGAGCCATGCACAGCGCACGGCCATGCAGTACCATCCGGTGGCAGAAATCGCTGGATTCCTCCGGCGGGATGGTCTTGCGCAGCTGCTGCTCCACCTTCAGGGGATCCTTGCTGCCGTCGGTGATGCCCAGCCGCCCGGTGATGCGGATGCAGTGGGTGTCGCAGACGTAGCCCTCCTTGCCGTAGACGTCTCCCAGAATGAGATTGGCCGTCTTGCGTCCTACGCCGGGCAGACGGAGAAGGTCGTCCATATTGTCCGGCACCTTGCCGCCGAAGTCGCGGAGCAGCATCTGGGCGCTGCCCACGATATCCTTGGCCTTGGCCCGCCAGAAGCCGCAGGAGCGGACGTATTCGCCTACCTCATCGGGTGTGGCCGCCGCGAAGGCTTCCAGCGTGGGGAAGCGCTCAAACAGCGCCGGCGTCACCAGATTCACACGAGCGTCGGTGCACTGGGCCGCCAGACGGACGGAGAACAGCAGCTCGTAGTCCTTCTGATACTCCAGCGAGCATAAGGCGTCGGGATACAGTTGTTTCAGCTCCTCGATAATGGCGCTGATCTGCGCTTGCGTTTTCATGGGCCTCACCTCATCCTCATTGTATCAGACCTTGCGCAAAAAAGCAAATGGTGGTATAATTTATCAATACGATTTTGGGAGGTGAGCGCCATGCGGCCATTGGCAGACGAAATACGGCCCCAAACACTGGATGAGGTGGCGGGACAGAAGCACCTGTTGGGCGAGGGGGCGCTGCTGCGCCGCCTGATCGAAAACGGGGCGGAGGCCAATCTGATCTTCTACGGGCCCTCCGGCACGGGAAAGACCACCATCGCCAACATCATCGCCAAACGAACCCAAAAGGCGCTATACCACCTCAACGCTACCACCGCCAGCCTGTCGGATATCAAGGCCATCATTGCCGATGTGGATACCATGCTGGCGCCCAACGGCATCCTGCTGTATCTGGACGAGATCCAGTACTTCAACAAGAAGCAGCAACAGAGCCTGCTGGAGTTTCTGGAAAACGGCAAGATCACCATGATCGCCAGCACCACCGAGAACCCCTACTTCTACATCTATAACGCCTTGCTGTCCCGCAGCACGGTGTTTGAGTTCAAGCCCCTGACAGCGGAGGAGACCCGCCCTGCCGTAGAACGTGCGTTGAAAATCGAGCAGGAGCGCAGCGATCTGCCCTTCCGGTGGGAGGATACCGTTCCCAACACGGTGGCCGCCGCCTGCGGCGGCGACGTCCGTAAGGCGGTAACGGCGGTGGAGCTGCTGTACCAGTCTGCCAAGCCGAAGGACGGCGTGCTGTATGTGACAAGCGAGGACGCCTTACAGCTGGCTCAGCGTAGCGCTATGCGGTATGACCGGGACGGCGACGAGCATTATGACTTGCTGTCGGCCCTGCAAAAGTCCATCCGCGGTTCCGACCCGGACGCGGCGGTGTACTATCTGGGAAGGCTCTTGGTGGCGGGTGACCTGCTGTCCCCCTGCCGCCGCCTGCTGGTCATCGCCAGTGAGGATATCGGCCTTGCCTACCCCCAGGCCATCGCCATTACTAAGGCCTGTGTGGATGCGGCAGTGCAGCTGGGCTTGCCGGAGGCGCGGCTTCCACTGGCCGAGGCGGCTATCCTGCTGGCCACGGCGCCCAAGTCCAACGCCAGCCATAACGCTATCATCGCCGCTATGGAGGATATCCAGCGCGGCGCCATGGGCAGCATTCCCCGGCATTTGCAGAACGTCCACGCCGACAGCGCCGGACAGGAGCGGGAGCAGGGCTACCTCTATCCCCACGTGTTCCCCCACCACTACGTCAAGCAGCGGTATCTGCCGGAGGAGCTGGGGGAGAAACACTACTATGAATACGGCGACAACAAGACCGAGCAGGCCGCCAAACGCTATTGGGACGAGATCAAGAAAGGATGAGCCATGGATCTGCAACTGCATGACATTCTGGAATTGAAAAAGGATCACCCCTGCGGCAGCCGCCGGTGGGAGGTGCTGCGGGTAGGCATGGATATCAAGCTGAAATGCCTGGGCTGCGGCCACGAGGTGATGCAGCCCCGCCGCAAGGTGGAAAAAATGATTCGTAAAGTTGTACCGAAGGAGGAACCATAAATGCGCAAGAAGACAACACAGATCATTGTGGGCGTCATCGCCTGCCTGATGGCGGTGCTGATGCTGGCGAGTCTGATCGTCCCCTATCTGGGACTGTGAGGTGCGGGATGAAACACTGCATTCTGGCCAAATGGAACGAAAATGTCACCGATAAAGCCGCTTTATTGCCCCCAATAACGGCCTTATTCGGTACAGTAAATACCATCCCCGGCGTTCATGGCGTGGAGATATACCCCTGCTGCATTGACCGGGCCAACCGGTACGACGTGATGATCGTGCTGGATATGGACAAGGAGGCGCTGCCCAACTGGGACGCGTCCGCCGTTCACCACCAGTGGAAGGGCGAGTACGGCGCTCTGATCGAGAAGAAGGCCATTTTCGACTACGAATAAAGGAATAGCGGATGCCCCGCAGGAGAAATCCTGCGGGGCTCTTTTTTGTGACAGGTTTCCCAGCCGGGCCGTCCTATAATAGACAGGCGAGGTGATGGCGGTGACGGTGGTGTATATCGACCGCGTGGCGGTACTGAACCTGATGGTGGACTATTTACTGCTGATGCCCACCGCCACACTGGCGGGAACGCCGCTGCGGCGGCTGCGGTTCGGCCTGTGCGCTGTCGGCGGTTCGGCCTATGCGGTGGCGGTATTCCTGTTGCCGGTGCTGGCCCATCCGCTGTGCCGCATCGGCGCGGGGATTGTCATGGCGCTGTGCGCCTTCGGCGAGGAGGTACGGCCGTGGCGGCTGACGGCGCTGTTCTGGCTGCTGTCCGGCGGTCTGGCGGGGCTTCTGCTGGCGCTGGGGTTGCTGTCCGGCGCTCCGTATGGCTTGGTGAGCCGTGTCAGTTATGCGGATATCAGCTGGCCGGTATTGCTGGGCGGCGCGGCTGTGTTTTACGGCCTGCTGCACCTGCTGTTCCGCCAGACGGCACGACATGAAAGGGGAGAGCTGATGGATATTGATGTGGTGGTGGGAGGCCACCGTTGTCGTCTTCGGGCGCTGCGGGACAACGGCAATACGCTGCGTGACCCCATCCGGGGACAGCCGGTGCTGGTGGCGGAGGCCGCGGCGCTGCGGCGTCTGTGGCCCGCGGAGACGGCGGAGATATTGGGCCGTGCCGTGCCGCCGGAGGAAAAAATGGCGCTGCTGCACCGGGCAGGCGTGGACATTCCCTTTGTGCTGCTGCCGTTCCGGGCGGTGGGAACGGAGGGAGGATTGCTGCTGGCCTGTCGCAGCGATTACGTTCAGATTGGCCGCCGATCAGTGATGCATACGCTGGTGGCGCTGACGGATACGCAGGTGGGCGCAGGCGGCTATCAGGCCCTATGGGGCGGCAGGGAGAAAGGAGACAGTCATGACACTGTGGCGGCGGCTTGTACAATGGATCCGACGGCTGGTCAGGCCGGATAGCGTCTACTACATAGGCGGCAGCGACACGCTGCCGCCGCCCCTGACCCGGCAGGAGGAAGCGGAGATACTGGAGCGCCTGCCGGGTGAAGCGGCGCGGCAAACGCTGATTGAGCGGAATCTGCGGCTGGTGGTGTACATCGCCAAGCGGTTCGACAACACCGGCATCAACATTGAGGATCTGATCTCCATCGGCACCATCGGCTTGATCAAAGCGGTGAACACCTTCCGGACGGACAAGAACATCAAGCTGGCCACCTATGCGTCACGCTGCATCGAGAATGAAATTCTGATGTATCTGCGAAAGAACAGCAACACCCGCACAGAGGTCAGCTTTGACGAGCCGCTGAATACGGACTGGGACGGCAAGGAGCTGCTGCTCAGCGATGTGATGGGGACAGAGGAGGACGTGGTGATGCGTCCGCTGGAGGAGGACGTGGATCGCCAGCTGCTGCACAGTGCGGTGGCGAAGCTGTCGCCCCGGGAGCAGGATATCATTTCGCTGCGATTCGGTTTGGGCGGCCGCAAGGAGCTGACTCAGAAGGAGGTGGCGGATCAGCTGGGGATATCCCAGTCCTATATTTCCCGGCTGGAAAAGCGGATCATCCTACGGCTGCGGCGGGAGATCATGAAAATGGCATAAAAATGACCGCAAGGCAACGCCTTGCGGTCATCTTTTGAAATTTTACTGCAAAAACAGGCTGGCGGGGCGGTTGATGACCATCATGTTGTAGTAGCGCAGCAGGTGATAGTCGTCCTTGTCCAGCTTGATGCTGCTGAGAAGCCGCTCGGTTTCCTCCAGCGGCTCGTTGGAGATCAGCGTTTTCAGGGCGATGGGAGCGAAGAACGGGGTGCTGCCGATGCCGGACAGCAGGCCGATGGCGGGCGTGCGGTTCTGCATGGGATTCAGCATGCAGATGTACATCTTTTCCGCTTCATTGATCTGGTTATTCAGCACCATATGGGTGATGGTGTCGTAGGATTTCATCTCGCCGGTGAACAGATGCTGGCAGCGGTCGGGATCGTCAAAGGACGCCACGCCCAGATACAGCGTTACCTCCACTGCCGTGCCGTTGGGAGCGGGGGAGAAGCGCAGCAGGGAACGCACCATCTGCCGGATGCGGCCGTCGTAGTAGTACATATAGGCCAGCGACTGATTAAAATAGGCGTTTTTGTGCAGCGCCGGTTCATTGCGGAAGGTGGGCGGCTGATAGTCCACGAAATATTTCAGGTCGATATCCAGCGCCTGAGAGATCTCGTACAGCGTTTCGATGTCGATGGTGATGGCTCCGTTTTCATACTTGGACAACGTAGCCTTACTCTTGTTGATCATGGCAGAGAACTGCTCGATCGTATAGCCGCGGCTTTTCCGATATTTTTTGATGCGATGTCCGACGAAGTTGGAAAAAGAACCCATCCTCAACGACCTCCTTTCAAATGCACCCCTATCATACCAAACATTCCATCATTCGTCAATAAAAAGTTTCTAAATATGAAACTGGATTTGGATTTTTTTCCGAAAAGTAAACGAGAGACAAAAAGCGTCCGGTGCTCATGCGAGCACCGGACGCAATCATCAATATTCCGTTATCTGAGGAAACAGCTTACTTGCAAGCGTCCATACCGGCCTGCAGGGCCTTCTTGTTGCCCTCCAGGAAGCGGGCCTTCTTCTCGCCCAGCTCGATACGGATAGCTTCCATCATGCTGTCCAGAGAGGTGACGTCGGCCTTGGCCATGACGGCGCCCAGGATCGCCACGTTGGCGCCCTTGGGGTTGCCGACCTGCTCGGCGATGCCGTTAGCGTCGCAGTACACGACGGTAATGTCATCACGAACAGCCTTGCGGTCGATGATGCTGGAGTTGATGACCAGAACACCACCGGGCTTGACGTGCTCCTCAAACTTATCCAGAGAAGGACGGTTCATGGCGACGATAATGTCAGCCTTGTCCACCAGAGGAGAAGCAACGGGCTCATCGGAAACGATGACGGAGCAGTTGGCCGTGCCGCCGCGCATCTCGGGGCCGTAAGAAGGCAGCCAGGAGACGTGCTTGCCGTCCAGCATGCAGGACATAGCCATGAACTTACCGATCAGGAGCATGCCCTGACCGCCGAAACCGGCAAAAATGAAAGTTTTTTCCATGTTATTCGGCCCCCTTGTCTTTGTAAACGCCCAGAGGATAGTAAGGGATCATGTTCTCTTCCAGCCACTTCATCGCCTCAACAGGAGACATACCCCAGTTGGTGGGGCAGGTGGACAGAACTTCGATCATGCAGAAGCCCTTGCCTTCCATCTGATACTTGAAAGCCTTCTTGATGGCCTTCTTTGCCTTGACGATATTGGCGGTGGTGTTGACGGCCACGCGCTCAATATAGTAAGAGCTGGGAACAGCAGACAGCATCTCGCTCATCTTGATGGGCAGACCGCTCCACTCCTCGCTGCGGCCAGCGGGGCAGGTGGTGGCCTTCTGGCCGATCAGGGTGGTGGGAGCCATCTGGCCGCCGGTCATACCATAAATGGCATTGTTGACGAAGATGGTGCAGATCTTCTCGCCGCGGTGAGCAGCGTGAACGATCTCAGCGGTACCGATGGAGGCCAGGTCGCCATCGCCCTGATAGGTGAAGACCAGACGATCCTTGGCGGAACGCTTGATACCGGTAGCGACAGCGGGAGCGCGGCCGTGGGCAGCCTCGTACATATCGCAGTTAAAATAATCGTAAGCAAACACGGAGCAGCCAACGGGAGCCACGCCGACGACCTTGCCGTCCAGGTTCAGCTCATCGCTCAGTTCGTCGATGACCTCGGCCACCAGACGGTGGATGATACCGTGGTTGCAGCCGGGGCAGTAATGGAACTGCTTGTCGGTCAGATACTTGGTCTTTTCAAACAGAACAGCCATCTTATTTACCCTCCTTCATGCTGAGAATCTTGGTGACGATCTCGGCGGTGGTGGGCATCTGGCTGCCGCAGTGACCGAAGAAATCGACCTTCTTGGTGCCGTTGATGGCCAGCTTGACATCCTCCAGCATCTGGCCTTCGTTCAGCTCAACGTCCAGGACAGCCTTGACGGAGGGCTGGTTGACGACCTTGCTGACAGCGTCATAGGGGAAGGGCCACACGGTGATGGGACGCAGCAGACCCACGTTGATGCCCTGAGCCTTCAGCTCGGTGATGGCGCTCTTGGCGATACGGGCCACGGTGCCGAACGCAGTGATGATGTAATCGGCGTTCTCGCAGTTGAACTCTTCCCACTGCTGCTCGTTTTCAACGACTTCCTTGTACATAGCCTGCAGCTCATCGTTGTGGATGGCCAGACTCTCGGTGTCGATGTAGATGGAGTTGATGATGCCGCGCTTTGCGGGATCGTCGCCGGGCTTCCAGCCGGTGCAGGCCCAAGGCTTCTTCTCGGGATCCACCTTGTAGTCCACCATCTCGGGCAGCTCCACGGGCTCCATCATCTGAGCGATGATACCGTCCGCCAGGAACAGCACGGGAATACGATACTTCTCGGCCTTGTCATAGGCGATCATCATCAGGTCGATGGCTTCCTGCACGGAAGCGGGAGCGAAGGTCAGCAGGTGATAGTCACCGTTGCCGCCGCCCTTGACGCCCTGGAAATAGTCGCCCTGGGAAGCCTGGATGTTGCCCAGACCGGGGCCGCCGCGCATCACGTTGATGATGACAGCGGGAACCATGGCGCCTGCGCAGTAGGAGATACCCTCCTGCTTCAGAGAGACGCCGGGGCTGGAAGAAGAAGTGATGACACGGGCGCCGGTACCGGCAGCGCCGTACACCATGTTGATAGCCGCCACCTCGGACTCGGCCTGCAGGAAGCAGCCGTCGACCTCGGGCATACGGGCGGACATGTATTCGGGGATCTCCGTTTGCGGAGTGATGGGGTAACCGAAGAAATAACGGGCGCCGGCGCGAATAGCGGCCTCCGCGATAGCTTCGCTACCCTTCATAAGAGTCAAAGCCATGTTTTTTCCTCCTTAGTCTTTTTCGATATGGATTACCACATCAGGACAGGTGCGGGCGCAGGAAGTGCAACCCACGCATGCTTCCATGTTGGTGACCTCCGCCGGGTGATAGCCCTTCGCGTTGATCTTTGCCTTGGACAGTTCAATGATACCCTTCGGGCAAGCTCTGACGCACAGACCGCAGCCCTTACAAAGGTTTTCATTGATGGTTACTTTAACCACATTTGACACCTCTTTTCTCTTAATTCGCTGAATTCTCTACCATATCTCTATCCCTTTTCGGGGGATATACAGGGATCAATACATTTCCTTTCTGGGATCGGTGGTGTTCAGACCGTACTCGATGTAGGAATCCCAGTCACGATGCATGTACACATCAATGGCGATGGGCTTGCCCACATATTTCGGGTCAGGATTTCTGGCAAGGAAAGCATCCAGAAATTCTTTTTTGCCGGTGGTGTATGCCACGGGGATACCGCTGGCGTCGGCCACCTGCCGCAGCAGCTCATAGCCGTCCCACAGCTCATCGGCTGTGGTCATGGTGGCAAGATTTGTGTTGTTGATCATGCCAGTGATCTGCAAACGGGAATGGGCCTGCATGCCCTCCTGCAAACGGTGAATCTTTTCCAGCGTGCTGGCCAGCGGACGACGGATGTTCACTACGTTCAGAACCTCCAGTGAGCCTTCGGGAAGATCCACGAAGTCCTGATGGTAGCGGCCCAGCGCCGTAGCGCCCACGTCGTCACCGCCTACGTCGAATATCACGCTGTCCCAATCCAGAACGAAGGCAGACTGCACCTCGGCGGGGAGTGAGAGCGTTTCGATACCGGAACAGGCAAAGTTGGGAGAGACGAGACGAATCTCCTTCTGCTCTACCATTTTACCACGTTCTGTCAAGCGGAAATAGGTGTTCACCATATCCAGATCGATCAGTTCCGTGCGTTCGCCTCTGGCGGCGGACTGCATGGCGAAGTTCAGCGCCAGCTCACTTTTTCCGCTGCCATAATTGCCGATGAGTACCTTGACTTTCTTCATCCGCCGTGTTCTCCTTTACGATCAGGTATGCTGTATCCCGCGGATGTGCTCCGCAGGCATATGGGTGGAATCACAGTATCCCCTCCCCGGGGGAGGGGATACTGTAATAGGTAAGCTTTGAATTACTTCAGGTTCTCCTTGATGGTCTGGCACAGCGCGGTAATGCCCTGAACGATCTTCTCCTCGGGCATGCAGCTGTAGTTCAGACGCAGGGTGTTCTCGTGGCCGCCGTTGGGGAAGAAGGAACCGCCGGGAACGAAAGCGACCTTCTTCTCGAGACACTTCATCTGCAGCTCCTTGGCGTCCATGTAGTCAGGCAGAACGACCCAAGCGAACAGGCCGCCGTCAGGACGGGTGAAGGTGCAGGGAGCGGGCAGTTCCTTGGCCAGCGTGTCCAGCATCACGGCGCGGCGCTTCTTGTAGCACTCGCGGATGGTGTTGACGTGAGCGTCCAGATCGAACATGTCGATCCACTTGGAGGTCTCCATCTGGCCGATGGTGGAAGCCTGCAGGGAAGCGGCCTGCTCCATGAAGTTGTACTTGGCCAGAATGGCATCCTCGGCGCAGACCCAGCCCAGACGATAGCCGGGAGCCAGAATCTTGGAGAAGGTGCCCAGATAGACCACCAGACCCTTGGTGTCCAGGCTCTTCAGAGCGGGCATATACTCGCCCTCGAAACGCAGCTCGCCATAGGGGTTATCCTCGATGACGGGGATCTCATAGCGGTTAACGATCTCCATGAACTTATGACGGCGATCCAGATCCCAGGTACGGCCGGTGGGATTCTGGAAATCGGGGATGACGTAGATCATCTTCACGCGCTCGGTGGTGGCAAGGATCTTCTCCAGCTCCTCCATGATCATGCCGCCGTCGTCGGTGGGAACTTCGATAAAGGTAGGCTCGCAAGCCTTGAAGGCGTTGACAGCGCCCAGATAGGAGGGGCTCTCCAGCAGCACCACGTCGCCGGGGTTCAGGAACACGCGGGCAGAGAAGTCCAGACCCTGCTGGGAACCGGAGGTCACCAGGATGTGATCCTTATCGGTCTTGATGTTGTTCTTCGCCAGCATACGCTCGGCGATCTGCTCACGCAGACGGGGATAGCCTTCGGTGGAAGAATACTGCAGGGCGACACGGCCATTTTCCTTCAGGACGGCCATGGAAGCCTCCATCATCTGCTCGACGGGGAACAGCTCGGGAGCGGGCATACCACCGGCAAAGGAAATGATGTCGGGCTGTGCGGTCAGCTTCAGCAGCTCACGGATCTCGGAGCCCTTCAGCAGGTCCATTCTACTTGCAAACTGTACCATGAAATTTTCCTCCTCAAATTTCCCGGATGCCTGTCACAGCACCCGGCTTTAGATACCTCTAATTTGTACCCTTACCATTAAAGCACATTTCCACGCTAAAGTAAATATTAGGTTTTGGTCAAATGCTACAAAATTTTGAAAGATTTTTCTTTTTGGTAAACTTTACAAAAAACCGGCACAGTTTGAGGTAATTTCGCCAAAGGAAAACTTTTTGACGAAAAAAGTTGCAATTTTGTGGATAAAAAAATTAAAAATCGACAGAATTTTTGCAATGAAACGCGAAAACAGCAGTACCATAGCTCCTTGGCACTGCTGTCAGACGGATCGGGGAGGGTCATCGTTGTGGCTTTCCGGACTGTCCGACATGGAAGAATTTTCCTTTTCTTTTTGCTTACGGTCGCACAGACGGTCATAGAAAAGAAGTCCCGCGGCGCTGATCGCCAGCGTAATGACGAAAACAAGGATCGCGCCCCAGTAGTTTTTCGTTCCCAGCGCATTGCCGCCGATGGTGGAGGTGACGATGGAGGGCAGCCGCCCCAGCGAACAGATCAGCAGCCACACGGGAAAGCGGATGTTGGTCAGTCCGGCAAAATAGCACAGCAGATCTTTGGGCGTGCCAGGCAGCATAAAGACGATCAGGAACAGCAGATCACGCTTGGGCGATGCCTGCAAAAAGCGGACGGAGCGCAGCTTTTCCGGTGAGAAGAAAATCTCCGCCAGCCGCTGACCAAACCGCCGCACCAGCAGAAAAACGCACACGCTGCCCAACGCCGAGGCTACTAAGCACAAAAGGGTGCCCTCCACCGCGCCGAAGGCGTAACCGGCGGCGATCTCGAAAGGCTCGCCGGGGATCAGCGCCACCACCACCTGAAGGATCACCATGCCCATATAGGCCAGTCGTCCGCCGAAGCCGTGGGAATCCACCCAGTCGCGGAAACGTTCCGGCTGAGAGGCAAAGCGCACCAGCGGTACGCCTACCAGCCAGACCAGCAGTCCCATGACCACCAGAGCGGTCACCAGCGCGGCGATGCCCAGCCGCTTCTGCTGTGCAGTTGTCAGTTCGTTCTTTTTCATGTGTGCAGACCTGCAGAAATTTTGATGCTGCCATTATAGCATTGCGGTGCAAAGGGTGTGTAAACAAAGAGTGAATAATCCTTTATGGAAAATGAAAATTGACAAGCGAAAGCAATATACTATAATATAATGGTACATAACCGGAAGGAGAAAGCACGTAATGAAATTCTGGAAGATGAACGGCGCGGGAAACGACTTTATTGTGATCGACAACCGTGACGGCGCGGTGGATGCGGCACAGTGGCCGCGGATCGCCCGGACGCTGTGTGAGCGGCACCTGTCCGTCGGCGCGGACGGCCTGATGGTGGTGGAGCGACCGACCAGCGGCGGAGACTACCGGATGCTGTTCTTCAATTCTGACGGTTCCGTAGGTGAGATGTGCGGCAACGGCGCACGGTGCATCTGCCGCTATGGTTATGAGAACGGCTTGGCGGGCGATGTGCAGCGGGTGGAGACGACGGCGGGGCTTGTGACCGGCTGGCGGGTGGACAAGCGGATGTATCGCATTCGCCTGAACGATCCCTGCAACCTGCGGCTGGACGGAAAAGCGCTGATCGACGGCACGGCTTGGGATTACGCCTACGTGGAGTTGGGGAACCCCGGCATTCCCCATGCGGTGGTGCCGGTGAAGAACCTGCGGGACTTTGATACGGCGAAATTGCGGGAGTTGGGCCGCAGGCTGCGGTATTATCCTGAATTTCCCAAGGGTGCCAATGTGAATTTCTACGAGATCATCGGGGCGGATCACATTTATGAACGAACCTATGAGCGGGGCGTGGAGGATTTTACCTACGCCTGCGGTACGGGAACCGGTTCAGTGGTGATGGTGCTGACCCTGCTGGGGAAGGTCTCCGGCCATCAGGTGAGAGTGGATATGACCGGCGGACAGCTGATGGTGGACGTGGAACGGGAGGGAAATCAGGTGACGAATCTGTATCTGACCGGCCCCACCAACATTGTCTGCAAGGGTGAGATCACAGACGAGGCGCTGTAAAAGGGAAATACCACGCGACAGGGAAAGCTTCTCCCTGCCGCGTGGTTTATAATAAGAAAAAGGCCTGAAATCCGAAGCTTTCAGGCCTTTGGTGGAGATAAGCGGGATCAAACCGCTGACCTCTTGAATGCCATTGACGGCCGCGGCAGCGTCCGTCAGGGGCAAGCGCTCCAAAAGGAAAAACCGTTGAAATGCAAGGGCTTTTTGCT